>Ga0209712_10004431_pt1 | contig 11155 bp, 8 predicted proteins | sample ArcOceMetagenome_FD_187443 | JGI IMG/M metagenome (GOLD analysis project Ga0209712, IMG submission 187443) | Marine eukaryotic phytoplankton communities from Arctic Ocean - Arctic Ocean - Greenland ARC118M Metagenome (SPAdes) (version 2) | ecosystem: Environmental > Aquatic > Marine > Oceanic...
ACCATTCATTATCGGTTTCCAACTTTAGGAAGTCGAGCATTGGGCGCAAATAAATTTTTTATAGAAATAGACAAAGGAAATAGCATTGTCGAATTACCGAATCCAATTGCAGAAGACAATAATAAATTAATTAATTCTGGAGGGACAGAAGGTATTATTGTTCATTTTATTTCGAATGAAGTGATACCTGTTTTTCCAAAAGAATTTAGTATAGTTGATAATTCCAATTTGACCTTGAAGGCATCGACTTCAAGTCCATTTTTAGGAGAACAAAAGTATATTTTTGAAATAGATACGACACAAAATTTTGATAGTCCGCTTTTAGAGAGAACTGAAATAACTCAAAAAGGAGGTGTAGTGAAGTGGACTCCTACTATTTCTTATCAAAATGATCGAGTATATTATTGGAGAGTGAGTCCTGAGGAAAACCCTGATGTTGGAGGATATATTTGGAGAAGTAGTTCTTTTGTTTATTTAGATGGAGCAGGAAATGGATGGAATCAATCTCATTATTTTCAATTTTTGGAAGACGACTATTTTAATATAGATCTGAAAGATGACCGGAACTTTCAGTACATCACAGATTTTAAAGATGTACGAGTAGAAAATTTAGTAATCGAATCTCCATATATTCTTCAACCTAAATATTATATCAATAATAATTTTGCTAGTTGGTGGACAGGAAGTTTGTATTCAGGAATTGGCGCGGGAATCGGAATCGCTGTGATTGATACAATTAATGTAGAACCATGGATTAATGATCCTAGTACCTATGGAACAGTTAACTATTATCCTTCGAATTTAAAAATTTTTCCATTCCCAGTTACTGAAACAGAGGATCGAGAAAAAATAATTAATTTTTTGCAAAACACTATTCCTGATGGTTATTACGTCATCGTGATGACGCTTCAAGAGAAAGGATTTTCTTTTGAGCCAGAAGAATGGGCTGCGGATGCTTCGATTTTGGGAACTAATATTTTTGATGTACTAGAAGCAGAAGGTGCTACCCAAATAAGAGACTTAGAAACATTGGGTTCTCGCCCATATACTTTTGTTTATAAAAAAGGGGGAGGGGCAATAGATGAAAATACCGCACCTAACTTGGAGGAAACTATTATTAGTCAAGTTGGAATACCGGGAAGTTGGGATGAGGGGTATATTACTTCAAGTTTGATTGGTCCAGCACGTAGTTGGGAATCTTTGCAATGGCAGGTAAGTTCTTTAGATAATCTTCCTACTGATGATTTTTATTTAGACATTTTTGGTGTGGATAATAATGGAAATGATTCATTGTTGATCCACAACATTCTTGCTTTGGATACTACATTAAACCAAATTAATGCGGAAGAATTTCCTTATTTGAAATTAAGATTTAACTCACGAGATACTGTTCAAAAAACGATAGTTCAGCTTGATTATTGGCGAGTATTTTACCAAGGAATTCCTGAATCGGCATTAAATCCTTCAGCTTATTTTTCATTTGATAAAGATACGTTGCAACAAGGTGAAAAACTAAATATGAGTATAGCAATAGAGAATATTGGACGATATGATATGGATAGTTTATTGGTAAATTTTTCTATAACAGACCAGTCAAATAATCAAACTAATATATCAAAACGATTGAAACCGTTGGCAGTAGGGGATACGCTTGTGGCAAATTTGACTTATGATACCTACAATTTTGCGAACTTAAACACTTTTCAAGTTCTTGCTAATCCGGAAAATGATCAACTTGAAGAAACATTAATTAATAATATTGGCTTTTTTGATTTCTTCGTCGAAACGGATCAAAGGAATCCGCTTCTTGACGTGACCTTTGACGGTGTTCATATTATGGATGGAGACCTAGTTTCTTCCAAACCTCAAATTTTTGTAAGTCTAAAGGATGAGAATCAATTTTTGGCTTTAGATGATCCTTCGCTGGTAAAAGTATTTCTTCAATCCCCTAATGATTCTGAGATAAAACAAATTTTTGTTGATGGAGATACACTTGTTTTTCTACCTGGAAATGTGGGAGGAAATCAGAATAAAGCTCAAATCTCTTATCAACCTAAGTTACTGGTAGATGGGACTTATTATTTAATTATTCAAGCACAAGATCAAACGGGTAACCAATCTGGCGATTTAGATTATAAAATAAGCTTTGAAGTAAAAAATCAATCCGCAGTTACTAAGGTGCTCAATTATCCAAATCCATTTTCAACTTCAACCCAATTTGTTTTTACCCTCACAGGAAGTGAGTTACCAGAAGATATGAAAATTCAAATTATGACGGTATCGGGCAGAATAGTTAGAGAAATTAGACAAGAAGAATTAGGGCCGCTACATATTGGAAATAACCTTACTTATGCTTGGAACGGGACAGATGAATATGGCGCTAAATTAGCTAATGGGGTTTATCTTTATCGTGTGGTTATAAAGAAAAGTAATAATGAGAATTTCGAAGAGCTTAATACGAAAGCTGATCAATTTTTCAAAAACAATTTTGGGAAAATGGTGATTATTAGGTAAAATAATTTATTTATTTTAAAAGAAAATCCTATTCGATTAATTTCGAATAGGATTTTTTTTTGATGGAAAAAATGAAGTTAGAAATAATAAACTATTTTTGTGCTTCAACGAATAAGATGAATTATAAAAGCATCAGTTTTTTCCAAAAAAAAATCAAGTCAGAGCCTGTTGATTGGCTGTTAACCTTATGGATAACATCGGCAGTACTTGAGGCGTTATTTTATTTTCCTATTCTACAATATAAAGTTCAAATTTTTGAAATCATTTTTCTATTAGTTGTCTTTTTTTACGCAAAGGATATAATTTTTGTATTGAAAAGCCCCTTTCCTCTTAAGCTTCCATTATTGATTTATTTCCTTTTTATTATTATCAATTTGATTATTTTTTTCGATAAAAATACCATTGCAGGGAATCTTGGTAATTTTTATACATTTCTTATTCCTATCACTATTTTTACCCTTGGAAAAAAAGCAAAAAATACTTCAGTAGCTATCGACAAAGGGTTACTTTTTGCTTCTCTATTGATGCCTATTTCCTGCTTAGTAAGTTATTTAATTTATTATTTTGGAATTAGTGAAGCGTATGTTTTTAAATATATTGACTATCCATATCTTGGAGATATTGTAAGAGTCAGAAGGTTTACGACGACACCCAATGAAGTAGTTTTTATTTCCTCGATTTGCATTTTTTTTATTTTATTCCAACCATTAGTAATTAAAAGAAGCTACAAAACAATTCTTTTAATTGCCCTTTCTGTTGCTTTGTTTTTCACTTTTAGCAAAGAAATTATTATTATCCCGATTGCTATTTTTATTGGTTATATTTTGACTAAGACTAATTGGGTTTTATTTTCATGGGTGAGTACGATTGTAGCAATTATTTTTATTTCAATGATTACTTTTCTTTATTTTTCGAACGAAGAGGAACTTAAAGAGAAAGATTATTTAGACAAAACAGAAGTCGTTTTTCAAGTTAAAAAAATCAAAGCCTACCCAACGGCTTATTTTTGGTTAAATAGATCTGGAAGGAAAATGATTGGAGAGCATCCATTTTTTGGAGTTGGTTTTGGAAATTTTTCGAAAGAAATTGACCAACATAAATTGCAAGGATTTTATCCAAAAAATCTTCCTAGCCTTCGAGCACATGATAATTATATAGGGTTGATTGCTCAATATGGATTAGGTTTCTTACTTTTTTTGGGCACCCTGATTTTTAGCTTTAGGAAAACATTGAGGAATGATATTTCTAAAGAAAAGAAAATGTTTGTAGCAACAAGTTTGGTTTTTATTTTGATTTTTGGATTTACCCAATTGAGTTATCATTCACGTTGGATGTGGGTGTTTTTTGGGATTGTTATGGTTTATGTATTTGAAGATGAGAAAAAGAAGAAACAAATAAAATTTAGTTGAGAGGTAGTCAAAGTTCTACTATACTTCTCAATATGTTTTAAAACAATCTAGTTAATTTAGGAATAAAATATACTATTTGAATTTAAGAAAAAACATATTTTTAAGAGATGTATCAATTTTATCTTTAGGTACTTTGATTGCTCAAATAATTAATTTAGGTAGTATATTTTTATTATCTAGAATCTATGGTGTCGAAGCATTTGGAACGCTTGCACTTTTTATGGCCTATGGAAGTATTATTTTTTCTTTTTCTACGCTAAAACTTGATTTGGCAATTGTGAAAACAAAAGTTTTAAAAGAAAAATTAGCATTGATTCAACTCTCTTTTTTTTCGATATTTACCATATCAATTTTAATTAGCATAGGTCTCTTTATTTGGTCGTTTTGGAATATGAAGTTAAATCAAAGCTTTATATTTTCATTGTTTATTTTTTGTATTGTCAATGGAGGAAACCAAGTATTAGTTTATTTTTTTAACAGCGAAAAAGAATATTCAAACATCACATTTGCAAAAATATTATTGGCACTTGCAAATTTGGTTTTTGCATTTTTATTTATTTATTGGAGTCCTAATCAAGGACTTATTTGGGCTTTAATTTTAGCTAATTTTTGCTCTTTCTTTTTGTTATTACTCTTTTTTGGAAAAAAGATAAATGCTATATTTAAAATAGATCAATCGATATTAAAGCAAGGCCTAAATAAGAACAACAAATTTATAAGATTTACGACTCCCGCATCTTTTTTAGATACATTATCTTACCAAGTCATTTTTATTTTTTTATCAGAGTATTTTTCCGAATCAATAACAGGCTCTTTTTTTATGGCTATGAGAGTAGTTTATTTACCACTTACATTAATTGGTAGTGCCATAAGTCAAGTTTTTTATAAAGATATTTCAGATAAGATTTCAAACAATAATTTAAGTACTATTGACTTTTTTAAAATATGGAAGTTGTTGGCCAAATTAGGAATTGTACCTTTTTTGATTTTATACTTTTTTGGAAAAGATTTGTTTAGTTTTCTACTTGGGGAAAATTGGATATTGGCAGGTGAGATGGCTGCTGTTTTAGCAATTGTAGGCTTTTTTACTTTTTTGAGTAGTCCAACAAGTTCAGGATTTGTAGTAATGAATCAACAAAAGTATAATTTATTAAACTCATCTATACGACTAACTTACACATTATTATTTCTAGTTTGGAGTGCTAGGAAAGGTGATATATTTTTCTTTTTGTGGTCTTATACTTTTGCGGAATTGATGATGATGGTTTTATATAATGTAGTAATGTTGAATTTATTGAAGAGAGTAAATCGGGAGGTGAAGAGGATAGAATAATCTTTTCTTTTAAAACAATTTCATTCTTATATTTGTCCTTTTTGTTGAATTGCTAAAATCATAATCATATCAATGAACCAACCTTTATTTGTACCTAAAAATTTTCATTCTATTTCTCGAAGACTAAAAACTGCTTTGAGATATGGAGTTGCTATTTTACAAAGAATAGAGAATAAGAAGGCCTATTTGAATTGTATGATTAATGATAAGCCAGGAATCATTCATTTGAGAAATGGATTAAAAATAGAAATACAAGGAAAGAGATGTATTGGATTTTTAAATTCCATTTTCTTTAATAAAATTTATGGAACTCCAAAAGATGAACAAGTCATCATAGATATAGGAGCAAATAAAGGACTATTTTCTGTTTTTTTTGCGAATGAATTAAAAGGAAAAGAGTATAAAATTTTTGCGTTTGAACCTCACCCTAACACTTTCCAATTATTAGAACGAAACATTAAGAATAATCAACTTGATAAAAATATATTGACCTTTCAAAAATGTGTTTCAGGGGCATCAACTGATACCCAATCATTTTTTGTTGCAAGAGAAAGTTTTGATTATTCGCTATACAATGAATATCAAACTAATGAAAAAGTTGTCGTTGAGAATATAACATTACAAGAGATTATTGATCAAAATAGCCTAACTGTAATTGATTTATTAAAAATGAATTGTGAAGGAGCAGAGTATGAAATTCTTTTTAAAACAGAAAAATCTTATTTGAAGAAAATAAGAGCAATTAGAATGGAATATCATAATTTTGAGTTGGACGGGAAGAAATACGATTTAGTTCCGTTGATAGATTATTTAGAAGAAAATCAATTTTCGATAGTTAATCAGTTGCCTTATGCTCCAGAACATGGCATTATTTGGTTTGAAAATAAGAAAGGAGCATAACAGAATTACAATAAACAGATGTCAGATTTAAAAGATAAAAATATTTTATTTTTATGTACATGGTACCCGGCAAGAATCTTTCCTGCTAATGGGAATTTTATATTTAAACATGCTCGATGTTTGCTTAGAAAAGGAATACCTGTTACTATACTGAATGTATGTGAAGATGCTAGTATTTCTAAAAGATTTGAGATGGTAGAGGGAGAAGAGGAAGGAGTGAATCATTTAATTATATATTATCGTTATTCCTTTTCTATTTTTAAATTCTTGTATAAAGTAATAGGTTATTTTAAGGGGATGAGATATTTACGAAAGAAAAAAGGAGAGTTCGATTTAATTCATGTTAATGTTTTAATTGATGCAGGATTTATAGCTTTAATGAATTTTTTTTTAAAAAGCACCCCCTATGTAATTACCGAGCATAATTCAGTTTTTTTACCTGAGAATCCTTTTAAGGTTCCTTTTTTATTTAAGCCTATTGTAAAATGGACTATTCAAAAAAGTGCATATATTTTACCTGTTGCAGAAATTTTAGGATTTTATATGAGTTCTTTTTTTCCAAAAACTCCAGTCAAAGTTATTCCAAATGTAGTGGATGCTAATGTGTTTAACTATTCTAATCAAAGAGAAAAATCAGAAAAAATAAACTTTATACATATCTCTAATTTTGTAGAGCTCAAAAATGTAAAAGGCATTCTTAGAGTAATTAAACAATTAAGTGAAGTGCGAACAGATTTTACTTTGACTATAGCAGGGGATGGAGATTTAAAAGAAATGAAATCTTATGCCGAATTTTTAAATATCCCCTTAGATTTAATTTCTTTTCATGGAGAAATGACGGAAGCTGAAGTTGCAAATATACTTTCTTTGAAAGATGTATTTGTTTTATTTAGTGATTTTGAAAATTTGCCTTGCGTGTTAGTTGAAGCACAAATGAGCGGTATGCCTTTAGTCGCAACTGATGTGGGAGGTATTCGTGAAATTTTAAGATCAAAAGAAGATGGCATATTAATACCTGCAAGAGATGAAAGCAAATTACTAGAAAGTCTGCATGAAATGATTAATAATTTTGACGACTATAATGGTGCTGAAATTAGGCAAAGAGCAGTAAAGAAATATAGTGAAGAAGCGGTAGCAGATGCTTTTATATCAATATACAAAGATGTATTAAAGGTTTGCTAATAAGTAAAAGAACAATGTTAAGTATGTTTTAAAGCACATCTTTTTCTTAAGTAAATACTGGGACACAATAATTGATATATTTAACGTTTGAATATTCCTAATCTTATTCCTGATTTTTCATCTTCATAAAAATCAGATAACATCATTTCAAGTTCATTAGGCAATATCGCGCCTTTCTCTAATAAGATATAATCAACGTTGTATTTTTCAATAAACCCTTTTTGTGCTAATTCATAATTAACATAATTATTTTGTTGCTTTAATTCTTGAATAAAATTATAGAACGGAGAGCTTGAGACATCAGAAATCCTTTCAGAAAATTTAAAATTATCTAAGTCTTCAGGAACTGAAATTGAGTTGACCCATTTCGATTTCCCTATCATCTTTAATTCTGTAGCAAAAAGAAACATGTAAGTACTCACTCTAAAATGATCATCATCTATATCCATAGATTTTATAAATACTCCAATTGGATTCTTTTTTTGCAATGCTGTTTGAATCTCTATAAGAAATTCATTACCAACTATTTTTTCTCTTTGTTGAAATTTGTTAAGTACGATGTAAAAAGAGGAGAATCCTTGTAAAAAAATTAGAGAATACACTAAATATTTTCTTTTGTAATGGGGTTTATTTAAAAAGTATGAAAAAATAATTACATATAAAATGGTAAATATTGGATTAAGTACAACTTGATAAATCTGTTGAGATTCTCGATTATAATTTAATAATCCTCTAATTAAGATGGTAAGGAAAATCATCATTGAGGTAAAAACAAATAATCTTTTCATGTTTTGTGAAAGGTTGTGTCGTTCCTTCCAAAGTAATCCCATCAACAACAATAAGAAAGGATAAAAAAGTAAAAATCTGGCAATAATATTTCTAAATATTGTTTCTGAAAATTCTTGGAGATAAGTTGTTAACATGATTTTTGATGTACCATTATAAAAAGACGAAACGCCTCCAAATAGGAAATAAAAGATGAATATTCCAACTGCAATTAAAGAAGGAAAAATCATCCCAAAGAAATACTCTTTATTTCTAGTTTTATAAAAATAAAATAAACTCCATAAAAATAAAGAAGAAAAAATAATGGGGGCATAAATAATATGAAATATTGGAATGATACTACTTGTAATGACAAAAAGGTGGAATCTATTTTCTATTAAAAAAGAAACAGCTAGCATTATAAAAATAAAAAATAAAATAATCTTTGGAGTAGTGAATGCGGAATAGTGAAAGCCATAAGCCTCTCTCATAAATGGAATATTTCCAATAGAAAAAACCATTAAAAAACAAATGAGGATATTTAGGATCGTATTTTTTTGATTAGATACAATTGAATTTATAGTAAGTAGTCCTGCAAATGAAATACTAACACAGATAGGAAGAAAGACATATAGAAACGTTTTTAAAGGAGCCAATTCAGAGATCCAAATTATACTCCCCAATAGCCACAAATCTCCATAATGATAAGGCCCAACTTCTCCAGTTTTTGATGAATCGAATAACTCAAACCAAGGTGCTACATTTTCGACACCTGTTTGGAAAAGATATTCAGCTACAGTAATATAGTATCCATAATCCCAATTTGATAAATAAGTAATTTCTCTATTAAAATAATCTAATCTATAAAACTGAATTACGATACATAATAAAATTGAAATTGTAAAAACTAAAATATAGGGACATTCTGAGATGAATTCATCAAGTTTTCTTTTGATTGAAATAGATTTACGATTGTTGAATATTAGAAAGAAGCTAATCGGAATTAATAATATATTAATAGTTTTAAATGAAGTGAAATAAATGGAACTCAATAGAATTAGGATCAATACTCCTACAGTTAATTTGTAAAAAATTCTCTGTATTGAATTATGAGGAAGAGAAAAAGGGAAGAGCGCTACATAGCCTAGAATGTAGATGAGAGAAAAAATAAAAATAGCATTTAAAATGAGTTGTAAAACTTCCATATTAGCGACGAATTAGGAGATATCTAGGCTTTTCTTTTAATTTATTTCTCCCAATTATTTTCCCATAATTTAAATCCAAACCTGTTCTTTCATACTCAAACTTCACAATCTCAAAACCATTATCCACCAACTTTTTCACAATCTCATCCCCCGTAAACTCCACATTTTTCAGATCATGAAACTCCATCGAAATAGTATGTACCGCCCCCCTAATTATCGGACAAAATTAATTGAATAAATAAAACTATTAAAATAGCTAAAACTTTACTTTTCAAGAGAAACCCAAAGTGATTATAAAACCGATGGTAAATTAAAAATCGTAGCCCTATCTTTCTTAAAAAAAATAAAAACTTTAAATAAATTTTCAAATTCAATTTTTTCGCTAGAAAAATAATCATCTATCGAGGGTTCATATTTTATAAACATAACTTTTAAGCTCTTACTAACCGATAGTTATGTCGATCAATATTATTCCAACATCTGACATCTTGATACGGAATATTTAAAATAAACCTAACTCTTTTTTTTGATAATTGAACAACTGTAATTTGATTATCTTCATATAATGTCCAAAACATACTGGGACTCAACATCGCTATTGAACCATGAGTTCTGATATTATTATAGGTGATGTAAAATTGAATTAATCGCTGCTCCACTTGAGCCAACGTTTTAAAAAACTCCAATTTTAATGACTTCCCTAATGTCCTATGAAAACGTTCCACATGAGCATTTTCTTCTGGCGTATAAGGATGTGTAAAAACTTGACCTAAATAATTGTCTTTAAAATATTGCTGAATCATCGTGCTACAAAATTGTTTTCCATTATCATTTCTTACTTCTATGTCGATCCCTTTTTCTAACATATTGGCTGGTTGTAAATAATGAACAATGATATAATCCCATACTTGTTTCACTTGTGCTTCCCTCATTGACAATCCTACTTTCCAATGCAAGACGTATCTTGTAAAGGTATCAATTACCGTCAGAATGTAACCATAGCTAGCTTTTCCTACTATCCAAACGTATTTTATATCCATTTCTAACACTCGCAATGGGCCCGCTGGTGTGACGATTCTATACTTTACAAAATTTCGCCCAATCTTACGTTTTGCTTTTTCTAGCAAATGATACTCATCCATCAATCTATATACTTTTTTATGATTGATATAATATCCCTGTATTTTTAATCTTGCTGTTATTAACTTATACCAATTACTTTGATCTGGATCTTGTTTGATTTTTATGATTTGATCCACCACTTCTGTATTTGGTTTTTTAGTTATTTCTTGTGTCTCGTTGTCTTTGTATTTTGTCACTACACTTGGAAGTCGACCTGCATTGCTTTCCTTCATTTTGTAATATAATTGATGCCGAGTCACTCTTGTTATTGACAAAACTATCTTTCGACTAAGTCCTTTATTCATATATTCTTTGGCTAACATTATCTTTTCAGGTTGGGATACTTTTTTTTTAATAACTCATCTTTGAGCTTCGCTTCCAACTCTTTTTCTGCTAGCAATATTTTCAAATCATGATTCTCTTTCTTTAACTTTTTTAATTCCTGATAATCAGATTTACTCATCCCATGCACCAGTCCTGATTCTCCTTTGGCTTCCAATTTCTTTTTCCAATAATAATACGTTGCTGGATATAAGGCATATTTTTCCAGCGTTACTTTTACTCCATTCTTTTTCGCTTCTGAGATGATGCCTAGTTTTTCTTTTGTCGTGAACTTCTTTGTTCCTTTTTCTGTCTTTTTCATTTCCATAATTACAAAAATATTTTTGTAATCTTGTCCGATTCGCTAGGGGGCTGTTATAGCAGCATCCAGTTAAGAGAAGGAT
>Ga0209712_10004432_pt1 | contig 11154 bp, 11 predicted proteins | sample ArcOceMetagenome_FD_187443 | JGI IMG/M metagenome (GOLD analysis project Ga0209712, IMG submission 187443) | Marine eukaryotic phytoplankton communities from Arctic Ocean - Arctic Ocean - Greenland ARC118M Metagenome (SPAdes) (version 2) | ecosystem: Environmental > Aquatic > Marine > Oceanic...
TGTTTTATGATGCGTATAAAAAAAATCGCCAAACAGGAAGTGTGATTATTATAGACGAGCAAACCAATGAAACTATTGGAGCGGGGATGATTATATAATGATGAAACAGTTGTTAAACACAGCCATTACTGCCGCTTTAGAAGCCGGTAAAGCCATTCTAGAAATTTACCATTCAGGTGAGTTTGATGTAGAAATGAAAGGAGACAATTCTCCCTTAACCAAAGCAGATACAGCTTCACACAATGTGATTATGTCTTTTTTAACAAAGACCAACATACCTGTACTTTCTGAGGAGGGAAAAACGATTCTCTATGAAGAGCGTAAAGATTGGAGCCAACTTTGGATTGTAGATCCAATCGATGGCACCAAAGAATTTATAAAACGCAATGGAGAGTTCACCGTAAACATCGCATTAATTGAAAACCAAAAAACGCTAATTGGGGTTATTTTTGTGCCTGTAACGGGTGAGTTGTATTTTTCTACCAAAGAAAGGGGAGCTTTTAAAGTGGCTGTCGATCTCGAAAATTTTGATCTTGATACTTTAATTTCAAAAGCAAATAAATTACCATTACAACGAAAAGATAATACGTTTACCATTGTGGCGAGTAGGTCTCACATGTCTCCAGAGACAGAAACCTATGTACAAGAAATGCGTGATATCCATGGAGAAGTGAATTTAATATCTAAAGGAAGTTCTTTAAAACTATGTATGGTGGCAGAAGGTTCAGCAAACTGCTATCCTCGTTTTGCTCCCACCATGGAATGGGACACTGCAGCAGGTCAAGCTATTTGTGAGCATGCAGGTTTTCAGGTGATAGATTGGGGTACAAAAGAAAATATGCTGTATAATAGAGAAGAGTTGTTGAATAACTGGTTCTTAGTAAAATAAATATGAAGAAGATATTAATTTTATTCGGCACACGCCCTGAAGCTATAAAAATGGCTCCTCTTGTAAAAGAGTTTCAAAAACATCCAGACGTTTTTGACACGAGAGTTTGTGTAACCGCCCAGCATAGAGAAATGCTTGATCAGGTATTAGACTTTTTTAATATCAAACCAGATTATGATCTAGATTTAATGAAACCAGGTCAAAACTTGTATGGTCTCACTGCAGACATCATAACAAATCTAAAACCCGTCCTTGAGGGTTTTGACCCAGATTATGTTTTTGTGCATGGTGATACTACAACCACCATGGCAGGAAGTATAGCCTCTTTTTATAGTGGAGCCAAGGTATGTCATGTAGAGGCAGGGCTAAGAACTCATAATAAATTATCACCTTTTCCAGAAGAAATTAATAGACAAATAACGGGCCGAGTTTGTGATTATCATTTTGCACCTACTACTACTTCTAAAGCTAACTTACTTAAAGAGAATATTCAAAAAGATACCATATTAGTTACTGGAAATACCGTTATTGATGCCCTTTTAGATAGTTTAGAAAGGGTTAACCAAGAGCCAAGTTCACTTATAAACGATTTTTCAACTACTTTAGGTGACAAAGAATTGATTTTAGTTACTGGCCATCGAAGAGAAAATCATGGTGCTGGTCTTATAAGGATTTGTGAGGCGCTAAAAGAAATAGCACAAGATAATACAGACCGTTTAATCGTGTATCCAGTTCACTTGAACCCTAAAGTACAAAAACCTGTAAAACATATATTATCAGGTTTAGACAATATAATTCTTATAGACCCACTAGCGTACCAAGATTTTATTTGGATGATGAACCGTGCCAAAATAATCATCACAGATAGTGGCGGGGTTCAGGAAGAAGCTCCTAGTCTTGGTAAACCTGTTCTGGTAACGCGTGACACTACAGAGCGGCCAGAGGCTGTAGATGCTGGGACTGTAATCTTGGTTGGTACAAATAAAGAATTAATAGTAACTGAGGCGCTAGATTTATTAAACAATGCAGCTAGGTTTGAACAAATGAGCCTTTTACATAATCCTTATGGAGACGGTAAAGCTTGTGAGCGAATTGTAGATTTTATAGATACACTTGTTTAGTTAACTAATCATAAAAAAGTAAAATTTTAAATTAATGGAACACCCAGAAGTAGTAATAATTGGGTTAGGATATATTGGTCTGCCAACTGCAGCACTCATTGCATCAAATAACGTAAAAGTACACGGTGTAGATATTAACCCTAAGGTTGTAGAAACAATTAATAGAGGAGAGATTCATATCGTTGAACCTGATTTAGATCTTGCTGTTGCATCTGCTGTTAAAAACGGCTATTTAAAAGCAGCTATAATACCTGTTGAGGCTAATACTTATATTATAGTAGTTCCCACACCTTTTAAAGGTAAGAACGAGCCAGATATCTCCTTTGTTGCTGCAGCGACCAACGCTATTATACCGCTTTTGAAGGACGGAGATTTGTACATTATTGAATCAACCTCTCCTTCAGGTACCACAGAAAAAATGATGGACCTCATCTACAGTTTGCGTCCAGAATTAACAAATAAAGTACATATTGCATATTGCCCTGAGCGTGTATTGCCAGGAAATGTAATACATGAACTTGTCCATAATGACCGTGTAATTGGTGGAGTTAATAAGGCTTCTACTCAAAAAGCCATTGCATTCTATGATAAATACGTAAAAGGAGAGTTGCATGCTACTAATGCCAAAACCGCAGAGATGTGTAAACTGGTAGAAAACTCATCTAGAGATGTACAGATTGCATTTGCAAATGAGTTATCACTCATTTGTGATAAAGCAGGCATCAATGTATGGGAGCTTATTACCCTTGCAAACAAACATCCAAGAGTAAATATCTTACAACCAGGATGCGGGGTAGGTGGCCATTGTATTGCGGTAGATCCTTATTTTATTGTTTCAGACTACCCTTTGGAGTCTAAAATTATTGGCACCGCTAGAGAGGTGAATAATTATAAATCGTTTTGGTGTGCAGAGAAAATACAAACTGAGAAACTTAAGTTTGAATTAGAGTATGGCAGGAAACCAAAAGTTGCTATAATGGGACTAGCTTTTAAACCTAATATTGATGATTTGCGAGAATCTCCAGCTAAGTATATTGCACAAAAAGTTTTACAAAACGATAGTAATGGGGATTACTTTATTGTAGAACCAAACATTAAAGATCATAATGTGTTTAAACTCACTAATTATAAAGTAGCTATTGAGCAATCAGATATTATTGCTTTTTTAGTTGCTCATGATGAGTTTAAGGATTTAGATATAAAAGAAGACAAATTAGTGTTGAATTTTTGTGGCATAACAAAGTAATTATGAATAAAAATATTTTAATAACAGGGGGGGCGGGTTTTATTGGATCTCACCTAGTTAGACGATTTGTAAATAAGTATCCAGCCTATCAAATATATAACTTAGATGTGCTAACCTATGCTGGTAATTTAGAGAATCTCATAGATGTTGAATCTAAAGAAAATTACACCTTTATACACGGAGATATTACAGATGAGGCATATATTACATCTATTTTTGAAAAATACCGCTTTGATGATGTAATACATCTTGCTGCAGAGTCACATGTTGATAGATCTATTACAGATCCTTTGGTCTTTGCTAAGACTAATATCTTGGGTACCATGATTCTTTTAAATGCCTTTAAAGAATTGCATAAAAGTAATTGGAAAGATAAACGTTTTTATCATGTGAGTACAGATGAAGTATACGGATCATTAGGTGAAACTGGTTTGTTTACAGAAACAACCTCTTATGACCCTAACTCACCCTATTCTGCCTCAAAAGCAAGTTCTGATCATTTTGTACGTGCCTATGGCGAGACCTATGGTTTGCCATACGTGATTACCAATTGCTCTAATAATTACGGTCATCATCAATTTCCAGAAAAGTTAATTCCTCTATTTATTAATAATATATTAAATGACAAGGCGCTACCAGTATACGGAGATGGTAATTATACCAGAGATTGGTTGTATGTTATTGATCATGCAATAGCCATAGATTTGGTGTTTCATGAAGGAGTAAATCACCAAACCTATAATATTGGCGGTTTTAATGAGTGGAAAAACATTGACCTAGTAAAACTACTGTGCCAGCAAATGGATGAAAAGTTAGGCAACGAAGTAGGTACTAGTGAACAGCTTATAACCTATGTAAAAGACCGTCCAGGTCATGATTTGCGATATGCTATTGACGCATCAAAAATTAATAAAGAATTAGGTTGGAGCCCAACAGTAACTTTTGAGGAAGGTCTATCTGAGACTATCGATTGGTATTTATTTAATGAAGAATGGCTAAAAAGTGTTACTTCCGGTAACTATCAAAATTATTATAAATCACAATATAAGTAACACATGAAAGGAATTATTTTAGCAGGAGGTTCTGGAACAAGATTACATCCTTTAACACTTGCAACATCCAAACAACTTTTGCCAATTTATGATAAACCGATGATTTATTATCCGTTGTCGGTTATAATGCTTGCAGGGATTAGAGAAGTTTTAATTATTTCCACTCCACATGATTTACCAAGTTTTAAAATCCTTTTGGGTGACGGGTCTCGATTCGGGATTAAGTTGTCCTATAAAGAACAGCCTTCTCCAGATGGTTTGGCGCAGGCTTTTATCTTAGGAGAAGAATTTATCGGTAACGATGATGTGTGTTTGGTACTTGGAGATAATATTTTTTATGGTGCTGGACTACATAAATTGCTTTCTGATGCAGTAGAAACGGTTAAGCAAAGTAAAAAAGCAGTAGTTTTTGGAAATTATGTCAACGACCCCGAGCGTTATGGTGTTGCAGAATTTGATGAACATCAAAATGTGGTTAGCATTGAAGAAAAACCCAAAAATCCAAAATCAAATTTTGCGGTAGTAGGATTGTACTTTTATCCTAATTCTGTAATTAAAATTGCAAAAAACGTTGAGCTATCTCATAGAGGTGAGCTAGAAATCACATCAGTGAATGAGGCTTATTTAAACCAAAGAAATTTAACAATGCAAATATTAAGCCGTGGTTTTGCTTGGTTAGATACAGGAACACACGAAGCACTAACAGAAGCCACAGAATTTGTCAAGGCTGTAGAAAAACGTACAGGTTTAAAAATTGCTTGTTTAGAAGAAATTGGTTTAAAAATGAAATGGTTAAATAAAGTGGATATTTCAAAAGACCTAGAAGGAAAAAAAGGCGAATATTATAGTTATTTAGCCAGCATAGTAAATTGATGCATCGATAGACAGAGTATAAGCTGCTAACTTTTACTCTTTAAAATAAAAGTAGTTAAGTTTCAAGTTAAACAAACATAAATTTAACAACTAGTTAAACTAATACTAAGTAAATTAAAACAATTTTAATGCAAAGCATCAAAAAAAAACTAGCCAAGCAATTTTCTACATTCTATTATTTCTATAGCTATTTAGGCTACCGTATATTTTTAGCCTTAAGTCTAAGTATATTAGTAGCTGTTTTAGACGGTTTCGGTCTTACTATGTTTTTACCCCTATTGCAAATGGTGGGAGGAAATGAGCAATTTGATCCAGAAGCGATGGGAAACTTAAGTTTTTTAATAGAAGGTATTAAAAACGCAGGCTTCGAGCTTAATTTATTCTCGGTTTTAATTTTTATGCTTTTTTTTTTTATTTTAAAAGGGGGTATGCAATTTGTAACAGGAGCTTACAAAGTTATTCTTCAACAGAGCTTTGTAAAGAAACTCAGACTTAAAATTCTATCTGCTCTAAACACTATTAAGTTTAAAGTATTTATGACATCAAATGCAGGTCGTATACAAAATACAATGAGTGGTGAGATTGAGAAAATAACTACGGGTTTCGGTATGTATTTGTCGGCCTTTCAGCAAGGGTTTATGGTTTTAGTGTACATGGGTTTTGCTTTTTATGTTGATTATCAATTTGCATTTTTAGTCTCTTTGGGAGGATTAACTACCAATTTGATTTACTCGAAAATCTATAAAAAGACAAAAGGAGCATCAAGGAAGTTAACTAAAGATTCCAATGTTTATCAAGGACAAATAATTCAACATGTAGCAAATTTCAAGTACTTACGAGCTACAGGTTTAGTTGATAAATTTGCGGACAAATTGAATAAAAGCATACAAGAAATTGAACTAAGTCGCCGTAATATAGGTGTTCTTAATGCCGTATTAGGTGCAGCTAGAGAGCCTTTACTTATTATTGTGATTGTTGTGGTGATACTCATCCAAATTAATCTCTTAGGAGGGGAATTAGGGGGTATTCTAATTAGTCTGTTATTTTTTTATAGGGCTTTAGCCTCTGTTACTGCTTTACAAACCTCTTGGAATAAATATATTGCCAACATTGGGTCTTTTGAAAATTTAAAGAACCTTCAAAAAGAATTTGACACCTCTCAATCTCCAAAAAATACAGCTGAAGTAAAAGAATTTCCAATTAAATTAAACTTAGATAATATTGATTTTTACTACGAAGAAACTCAAATCTTAAAAAACATTAATCTTGAAATAACACCAAAAAAAACCATAGCTTTTGTAGGAGAGAGCGGAAGTGGAAAAACAACACTGGTTAACATATTATCTGGTTTAATTCCTGTTGATAAAGGTATTTTTAGTATAGGTAATGAAGATGCTAAGTATTTAAAAATGTCTTCTTATCAAAAGCATATCGGTTATATAGCTCAAGAGGCTGTTATATTCAATGACACCATTTATAACAATGTCACCTTTTGGGCAGAACCAAGCCCTCAAAATATTTTAAAATTCAATAAAGCCATAAAACAAGCTTCAATAGCAGATTTTGTTGAAAGCCTCATCAACAAGGAAAATACAGATTTGGGAAGCAACGGGATTAACCTTAGCGGAGGCCAAAGACAACGTATAGCCATTGCAAGGGAGTTGTATAAAGACATTGAAATTTTAATTATGGACGAGGCTACGTCTGCATTGGATAGTGAGACCGAAAAAAGTATTCAAGACAGCATCGATGCTTTAAAAGGAAAATACACTATTCTGTTGGTGGCGCATCGGTTGTCAACAATCAAAAATGCAGATCAAATTGTGTTTATGAAAAAAGGTAAAATTGAGAATGTTGGTACTTTTCAAGATTTGTTGGAACAAAGAGAGGATTTTAAAAGGATGGTTGAGTTGCAAGAAATATAATGGATATTTTCAGATTCTGTTTATTTAACAATTGTATTTCTGATTAATTAAATTTTTTTTCTGTCAGAATTATATGAAAACAGAGAAGTAATAAATCAATAACTACGGTAAAATTTTAATTTATATAAAGACAAATATTACAATAAATATTATTGTTTTAAGCGACTTAAAATAGATTATTGATACAATCAATATTTTCAAATTTATTCAGTTAATTATGTTATCTATTTAGATAACTGGTTATAGATTAAAAGAAACAATTATTAATTAAATATCTTAACATAAAAATAATGATTCCAGTTACTAAATCATTTTTCCCGCCTATAGAAGACTACCAAATACAAGTACAACGTATCTGGAACAATCAATGGCTGACCAATAATGGTAAATTGTACAAAGAGTTAACGCAAAAGCTTCAGGACCATTTAGGGGTAAACCAAATTATTCCAATGGCGAATGGTACCTTGCCTATTCAAATTGCTTTAAATGCTTATGGTAAAGAAGGAGAAGTCATTACCACGCCTTTTAGTTATGTGGCCACTACCGCATGTATTGTCTGGGAAAAATGTACACCAGTGTTTGTCGATATCCACCCTTAGTATTTAACCATCGATGAAACTAAAATTGAAGCGGCTATTACAGAGAGAACTACAGCTATTTTAGCAACCCATGTATTTGGAAATCTTTGCCATGTCGAAGCTATTGAGGCCATTGCAAAAAAGAACAATTTAAAAGTTATTTATGATGCAGCACATTGTTTTGGAGTTAACTATAAAGGTCAGTCTATTTTTAATTATGGCGATGTTAGTACCTGTAGTTTTCATGCGACCAAGCTCTTTCACACCGGGGAAGGCGGGGTTTTGTTTTGTCAGGATTTAGAGACAAGAGAAGCGATGTGGTACCGTCATAATTTTGGACATGATGGCCCAGAAGCATATCTTGGGTTGGGTATTAATGCGAAGATGAGCGAATTGCAAACCGCCATGGGTTTATCTGTTTTGCCTTATATGGAGCACATTATTTCGGAAAGAAAACGTGTTTGCGAATATTACAATGAATACGTGAATTTTGATAACTTACAAAAACTAAAACTAAGAGAAGGTACGAGTTGGAATTTTGCTTATTACCCTATAGTTTTTGAATCGGAGTCGCAACTTTTAGTAACGATGCAAAAATTAGCAGTGCATAGTATACATCCAAGACGTTATTTTTATCCGAGTTTAGAAGATTTACCATATGTAAATTCAAAACAGTGTCCCATAACGGATGATATTGCAAGAAGGATATTATGTTTACCATTATATACGACTTTACTTAATCAAGATTTAAATAAGATTGTGATAACACTTAATAATGGATAACACACAACAGCTTTTTATCATTGGTAACCCGAGGTCAGGTACTTCGCTCTTAAGAATAATGATGAATAGCCACAGTTTCATGGTAATTCCTCCTGAATGCGGTTTTATACAATGGTGGTTCAAAAAGTATGATAATTGGAGTTCCAAAAGTAATTTATCTGAATTTATTACTGATTTACAAACCTCCAAAAAAATAGAAACTTGGCAATTAGATTTTGACGCATTATATTACTTTTTAGAACAGCGCGTGTCAAAATCTTATGAAGAATTGATGTTTAATGTAGTTGCCTTTTATGGTTTTTCAAAACAACAAAAATTGAATCCCGCAGTTTTGGGGAATAAAAACAATTACTATATCGAACATTTGGAATTACTAAAACGCATTGCGCCAAAATCAAAATTCTTAATTATTTTACGTGATCCTCGAGATGTGTATTGTTCATATAAAGGGATTAAAGAGTTAAATTCTAAGTCCACATATGTTCCAATACTATCTCAAGATCTTCAAAGTTTTACTAGAGATTGGTATTATAACCAATCCGAAATTTTAAAATTCTTAAATAAGCTAGACAAGAAACAATTTAAAGTTATTAATTATGAGGATTTAGTTTTAAGTTCAAAAACTGTATTGGTTAAAGTTTGTAATTTTTTAAAGGTATCGTTTGAAGAAAAGATGTTACACTATTATAAAACAAATGATGAACCTGTAGCCTTGTTAGATTGGAAAAAGAAGACATTACAACCACCTGACTTTAACAGTATAGGCAGGTATAAAAAACTCTTGTCACCAACAGAGGTTATGAAAATTGAAGAAGATACTTTTGGAATATATAAACAATTAAAACAAGTCATAATTTAATTTCATACAGATATGGAAAATACAAAGTAAGCATGAGATTAATGTGCTATAACCAAGAAGAGTTAATAGCTAAAGCTATGGATTATGTTATGTTGCAAAAAACAAACTTTAAAGTTGAAGTTGTTGTTGGGATGATTTCTCTCTTGATTATACATTAAAATAGTTTAAAACTCGTGATGAAAAAAACAACAGCTATTCTTGTTTTAAAGAATATTTTTTTTGCGGAGTTTACACAAACCATTAAAAAAATTTAGTGGTTCATTTAAAAATATTTGTTTAAAATGTTATTAGTATTGAAATTATTGGTTAAAAAATTACTTTTTGGGTTTTCTTTATTGCTGTATTACTTCTTTGATAGGAATTCAGCTTTAATTAAGACATCTAATATTTTAGGACAAAGGAAAATATATGAGTCTAAATGGTTACTTTCTATAATTGACAAACTATTTGTTCGTACAAAGCAGTTTTCATTTCAAGGAACAAATAATACAACTAAAATAGTTGATAAAAGTCATATTATTATATGCTTGACGGGCTTGCTAAACCCAAAAAATAAATCACATTCCAAGCTCTATTATATGTTAGCTAAAATGTACCTAAAAGCAGATAGCCATAATAAAGTTACTTTTTTTATAACGGGTGAGCATGTTTATATGAAAGAATTGCTAAGAAATAAACCATCAAATGTAAATGAATATTTAGACGATTTCAGAAACTTGAAATACGATACGAATGACAGTAGGTTTAATTATGAAGTCATAACAACATCTACAAATGATGTGGAGGTAAATATTCAAAAAGCATGTGAACAAATACTCGATTTAAATCCAACTCACTTAGTTTTTTTTAGTGGTTGGAATTGTGATAGTCCATTTGTAAGAAAGATATTGTTCGATTTTGTGCCTACCATTTATTATATGACGCAGGATACCCATTTAATGCCTAATAATGCTCATTTAATGATTGTCGCTAAAGCGAAAAAAAAATGGCAAGCTAAAGTGATTTTTCCTGTATTGGATATCGATAATTCTTTCTTTGGAAAAAAAGAAAATATTCCACTTAACTTATATGAAAACAATGAAATAGTTAATAAATTCAAAAAGCATAATAAAACTGTCGTTATTGCAACAATAATGCTTGGTAAAAGAATATTCAATTGCCTAAGTAGTTATTCACGAAAAGAGTTAAATATGTTTCTCGATTATATTGAAAATAATAATGTCGTTTGGTACTTGATAGGGGTAGAAGATGAAAATGCATTACGTTGTATATCGGAAGAATTAAATGTTTTAATAGAAAGAAATAAAATTGTGATACTTAAGTTTAAAACTTCAATTGATGAATTTTTAGTTGATTTAGATATATATTGTCATTTACCCAGGTTAATTGGTGGTGGAGGTATTGTTTCGATGGCATTAAGAAATAAAACAGTCTTGATTTGTGATAGTAATTCGGACGTCGCTCAAAGATTAGAGGATAAATACATCTTTGATGATTTTAAAGTTTTTTTTAAAAACATAGAGGAGCTTACAAATAGCGTAGAGAAAAGATTGGAAACAATGATATCTCAAAATTTGTTTTTAAATAGGTATTCAGAAAAAGAAGTTTACGACAATACAAGAATAAAATTAGAAAACGCTACAAAAATATTTAATTCATATATAAAATCATGAAAATACTTGACTGTACCATTAGAGATGGTGGCTACTATACGAATTGGGATTTTGACCAAGACATCGTCAAAACCTACCTAGAAAGTTTTAATCATTTACCCGTTGAATACTTAGAAGTTGGATATAGGTCAGCGTCTAAATCAGAATATCTAGGA
>Ga0209712_10004437_pt1 | contig 11150 bp, 10 predicted proteins | sample ArcOceMetagenome_FD_187443 | JGI IMG/M metagenome (GOLD analysis project Ga0209712, IMG submission 187443) | Marine eukaryotic phytoplankton communities from Arctic Ocean - Arctic Ocean - Greenland ARC118M Metagenome (SPAdes) (version 2) | ecosystem: Environmental > Aquatic > Marine > Oceanic...
TTTATGAACATGTTCATAAATCTCGTGATTCATGAACATGTTCATGAACATGTACACGAAATCATTGATTTATGAACATGTTCATGAACATGTTCATAACCTAATTTCTTTTGAACATGTAAGCCTGCCTCCAGTAGAAAACGCTCAAATGATAGAAGAATCAAAGGTGGGCGGTTAAACCTTCAGTTTTTGGCGTTATTTTCGTCTCACAAAAAGGGCTTGACGTATCAAAGGGGATGGGACCTCTATAACGCAAGATTTTGAAGCTCCGTCCAAAACGAGTATTGCCCCATCACCCATACTTTGTATAGTACTATATTTACAGAACCAGAATCTGACTCTAAACATTTTGAATTTTGATTAGGAAAATCTCTCTAGCATGTAATCTCCAAATTATAAGAAACAAATTCTAATGTGGTGGTCTCCAACAACAATTGCTCTTCAAACAGCAATCAAATCTATTTTCTACTTAGTGGCGGAGGGAAATTCAGCCCGTCTCTCAACCCTCCAAGAAACATTCAGCAGTATGTTGCGCAACAAGACTAATAGAATATTCATCATTAAATTATTCACATTATGCGCTACCAAGCTTACGCCCCTTGCCCTTCTTTCTCTTCTTGAGGGCATTATCAAGACTTTTCCTCCCCGCATCATTCGCGCTGTTAGGATCCAATCTCCTGACCAAAAAGTCAGGAGCAATCAACCAGTCTTCCCCACCCAACTTTGGCCATATGAATTTATTGAAGTAATAAAAGTGTCCACTAAGGATTCCCAACACATGAGGCAAAGCAGCAGCAGCTCCACCCTGCAAAACATCACTTGCCATCAATCCATAAGGCAACGTCCAGTATGGAACAGTGAAAATCAACCACTTGACTTTTTGATGGGGCATGGATCGACTCAAAACGTGAAGCATGGCAGTGATCATGCTAGATCCAAAGAATGGCTGTCCAAAAAGCATGGAATATGTAGAAAGGAGTCCTACCTGGCCCAAGAGAAAGACTAAATGCTGCGCTGTACCATATACGCGCTCAAGAGAAGATCCATATTCAAACAAATAGTATGCAGACATGAGCCATCCAATAGAAGGAGGTCCAAGAAATGATGCAGCAGTAATGGGACGCCAAAGCTCCAATCCATAAACGGTGCGGATAGGATCAAGTCCCATGATGACTTGAGCAGCCTCATCTCCTAAAATTGTTCCGAGAAGGGTTGAAATTCCAACCAATGTGATGTAAATACGAGTCAAGGGAAGAATCGCTTTGTACTTTTGCATGGTATTATCGAGAGCTGATGGTTTCTCGTCCTGTTTTCCAACTTTGGTTGCTCCAGATGCAGTTTTGTTGGACTTTTTGGCATTAAGGGAAGACAGTGATGCAGTTTTGTTGCTTTTCCTGCGTTTCGCTCCTCCTCTCAATTCTAGAATTGATTGGATGCTAGTACCGGCTGTTTTTTGGATGCCAAAAGGCATGGTATTGATGTTTGCAGAAGACACACCACAGGTAGATGCGATTAATATGGATGCCAAACATAGGCTGTGGAATCTCAAGGGACTCATGGTAAAAAGGATTAAAGATGAAAAAGGGACTTGATTTTCACAACTTCTCGTGATTCTAAGCGCTGTGTGAGTGTGTGAGTACGGTGATCACCTCCTGTTGTCGAATTGTTGTCGAATTGTTTTCTCTTGGTTTTGGTTTGTTCCTTTTCTTGATTTAGGTTGTTGTCCTCCAATCCTCGCTTCCGACTTGCGGTTCCACGAGGCGCGAAGATCAAAAGTGCGTGTATCGTCTGTCTGCTTTCCGTCAACCAAGCGGTCAAACACAACAGGAAGGCCAGAGGGTCGTGAGAGGTTAGGCACCCTTTCGGTCGTGACAAGTTACAAGCCAAAATTTAAAAAAGCCCACTTCAATTTTTGGGCTTAAGTGAAATTGCGCGCTTCGCCAATTTCTTTCGCACAAAATTCAACGGAAGGTAAATCCGACTCCATCCTCTTCTTCTCAACGCTGCGGTACTTTTAGTTGGGAACAAAAGAACATCCCATCCATTACATAAGCAGACTATACTTTACGTGTAGCAGTGTAATTCACATCTTCGTTTAAACAGTTATGGAAGCATTTCTTGACAATTCTGCTCTCGCACCACCTGCCACATCAGAGTTTGTGAAAGAAGAAGAGCCAACTTCTAACCAAACACAAACTGCTGGGCAGGCAGACACTGAAGAAGCCTATACTACTACACCCACGACTGCTCCAAGCAAAGTTGAGGCGCAGAACACTGACTTATTGGACGAGGTTGCTGATATGAATATTCCAAAGACGATTAATGCTGACATGACTTCATTTGAGGAAGATAATCGTGCCAGTGAAGTTGTGAGCCCTGATGGAAGTACTTATGATGGGACAAGCACGATTGGTAGCGCGGCTAGCGAACCTACTACTGAAACTGGCCTTTCAAGAGGAAAGTCTACTACTAAAAAGTCCACTAGTGGAGGAAGCAGAGGTGGAAATAGTAGAGGAGGAACTAGCAGAGGAAGTAGCAGAGGAGGAAATAGCAAATCAGGAACCAGTAGTCGCGGAGGAAGCCGTGCTGCATCTACTCCTACTGCATCATCTACGCCTAGGAGATCGTACAGAAATGCGTATTCAGGTGGAAACCGCATGAGCCAGTCAACGGTTCCTAGACCATTCAAGCGTCCTGGTCCTTTGAGCTACTCCAAGGCAGTTCGTCTTAGTGGATCTGGAAGTCCATTTGGAGGAAGAGAAGTCGACGACAAGACTCGCGCAGTCTTGGCAGATATGAATGAATTTGATTCTGCACAATTAGAGACACAGTACGTATAGCACGCTTCATATGTTGCGTCCAAAGATATTGTGATTGAATAACTGTCTCAACTTTGTTTGGTCTTTCTCGTGTACAGGAATATTGCTGCCGACATTTTTGCTCCTGGAACTGGAATCTCTGACGATGAGATTCGCAAGATTATGAGAGTCCGTGTATCTTCCAAGCAAATGGAACTAGAGCAGCAAGTAGCTGCTGGAAACAAAGTTATCAAACGTTTGAAAGATACCCTCACTGCTTTGACCAAGGGAAAGAATGAGTACATTCATCGTGCCATTGATGCAGAAAAGGCCTGCCGAGGGGGCTGGGCTTCTGCTTTGGAAACTGCTCAACTGCTTGACGAAGATCGTGGTTTCTTCAAACAAAAGGTGAAGCAGCTCGAGGTAGACAATACTATCTGGAAGGATAATGCAAAGGATACAATGAGAGAATTGAGTCTTTCTGAAGACAAGATGCAGAACTTAAGAAATGAAATTGATGACTTGAAACAGAAAGTTGCCGAGGCCGAGAATGCAGGTACTCAGGCATTAATTGCTCTCGAGGTAGAAAAGGCTAGAAGCAAAGAAAGTAAAAAAAATCAGCAAGAGTGAGTGTTTTTTTCAAAATTCCAAATTTCGAATTTTCCAACAGACAAATTCATTTTGCTCACATTTCCTTCAATCGAATCCTTCAAATGTCCTTTTCGCAACACAGATGGCGTGATTCTCAAATGGCAAATCAAATGTCAAGCTCTAATGGAAGAAACAAAGAGCAAGATGAGGAAATGCAGAAAATGATTAAGGAGGAAACTGACAAGCTCAAGAGGGACCTTTCGACTAAGAAGGATAGAATCAAGGAGCTTGAAAACGAACTCGTTCTTTCTGAGAGTCAATTTGCAAGAGCAGTCGCCGATAGCGAGGCTGCCTCCTCTCGTGCCAACTCAAAGGATAAAGATATGACAGAGTTGATGAAATCTATTCAAGAAATTCAGTCACAGGCTCAAAAGAGAGAAGAGGAAGCGAATAGGCAACGTAGAGATGCCGAGAAAAAGGTTTCTGAGCTTGAGAAGGGGCTTGCTGTGACAAAGGGTGAATTAAATGTGTTCAACCATGAGAGGTCGACTCTTAAGGATACCTTGGATTCTGCAAAGCAAGAACGTCTTGCTGCTTTGAAGAAACTTGACGATACGAAGTTGTCAGTTGACGAGCTCAAGTCTGACTTGAACTCTACTATGTCACAGTTGACTTTGGAGAAGGAGCTTAGATCAAGATCAGAACAGAAAGAGAGAGAAGAACGTAATGAACGTATTGCACTGTCGGCACAAATGGTTGCAATGACGAAGGAACATGCTCATATGGAATCTACCTTGACCGAATCCAAGGATGTCATGGATTCCAAGTGGCGCAAGCAGATTGAGGCAGAGACTGCAAAGCTGAATGATAAGCAAAAGGAGCTCAATCAAGCGAACGAAAGAATTGTTGGTTTGCAGGGAGAGATCCAGGTATTGAAGCTTGCATTGAAGGATGAAAAGAATGCTGCGCATGCTGAGAATGCGGAGGAAATGGGTACACTTGCGTCTGAGATCGAAATCTTGAAAGACAGACTCAGAACCGAAGAGAACCGAAGCAGAGAGTTGGGAATGACATCTGAGAGCCAGGTTGCAACGCTAGAGAAGACAATTCGTGAGGGACAAAGTGAACGTCGTAAAATGCACAACTTAATTCAAGAACTGCGTGGAAACGTGCGTGTATTTGCCCGTATCAGGCCATTCTTGCCTGGTGACGGAGTCGGTGACGACGAGCCTCCTATGTGCGTGCCAAAGAGTGAGACCGAATTGAAGTTGGTGAGTACTCAATGTTTTTTTTCCTCTTCGAATTATGTATCACAAAACTTATTTAGACCTCGTCTTTGTTTCAACAGACAACAAGCGATCAAGATAAGAAGGGCTACAACTTCAGTTTCGACAGAGTTTTTGGACCCAGTATTGGACAGGAGGCTGTCTTTCTCGAAGTTTCGGAGTTTGTTCAGTCTGCTCTTGATGGATACAATGTCTGTCTTTTCTCGTATGGACAGACAGGTTCAGGAAAGACACATACCATGCAGGGTACCGGAAATGGTCAGATGCGTGGTATCATTCCCCGCGCAATTGAGCAAGTTGGTGAATATAAAGAACACCTTGAGAAAGATGGATGGCAGTATGAAATGCAAGTGTCCTTTGTTGAGATCTATAACGAGAGTATTCGTGATTTGTTGAGAGAAGAGGCTAATTCTGATCTCAAGCACGATATCAAGGTCAACCCTGATGGACGACGTTACATTACTGACATCAATATGGTTTCTCTTGAACCTACTGATACGGAGGCTGTTGAGAATATCATGCGTCAAGCTGCAAAGCACAGATCTGTAGGATCAACTGATATGAATGCAGTTTCGAGTCGTTCGCATTCCGTGTTCACCCTGCATTTAACTGCATACCATCCTGAGAACCGTCAAGCTCTTCGCGGAACCCTTAACTTGTGTGATTTAGCTGGATCCGAACGTCTTGACAGATCCAAGGCTACTGGAGCGAGAGCAAAGGAAGCGATGGCAATTAACAAGAGTTTGAGCGCCCTCACAGATGTATTTGTTTCAATCGGAAAGAAAGCGAGTCATATTCCATTCCGTAACTCCAAACTTACCTACCTCCTTCAGCCAAGTCTCAGCGGAGATGGAAAAACTCTTATGCTTGTCAATATGAGTCCAACTGATATGAGTACCTCAGAAACTCTATGCAGTCTTCGTTTCGCCGCTCAAGTGAACAAATGTGAACTTGGTAAGGCGAAGCGTTCTCTAGAAGAAGTAGACGAAGATGACGCCGCAAGTATTTCGTCTAGTATGAGTGCATCCGCTTCTAGAACTTCAGCTAAAAAGCCTTTGGCAAGCTCTCGCTCGAGAGCGAGTGGCAGTAGCGGGAAGAAGCCACTTCCAAGGGGTCCTGGTAAGAAAAGGTAAAAGGGGTGATGGCCAGAGAATGTAATGTGTTTCGTTCACTGAGTTTTTATAAATGTGTATCTTTTAAGGAATATTTTAACTGCAAGTTCTGTCCTTTATATCAATATGTTTCTATGTAATATAATCTGCCTGGATTCTTTTTTCAAATTGCAAGAAGCATCTCTCATCATAGACAGGTGACGAAATGACGAAATACTGTACCCGTCATCGTCATAACGGGAACAATTCAAAATTGTTGAAGGGTTAGGGTAATAATTGTCCGTGATGAAGGCGACGAGAATTCTGGAAGGAATTGATCCTGCGTCTACTGTTGTTGTTGTTGATGCTGCTGCTACCAGGTATTGTGTTGCACATGCATCAGAAATTCAGGTTTGATTAATCATGAGCTTTCAACTACGGTATGTACTACTGTAACTTGAAAGAGTCTTGAAAGCATCTTGAAAAGACAAGAGCGGGAAAAGAAAAATGAGAACCCTTGGTTCACAGAAGATCATCACAGATCACAGGACGCCAGACGCGTCACGCATCTTCCTTTACTTGCTAGCATACGCTAATTGCACATCATCATGTACGAGTACATACCTACTTTCTTTGCAGCATATGTAGTGTAAATCTATTCATTACAATTTTCCTACACTCCATACTATCCAAGAATTATTCTGCAGCTTTTCTTCAGCATCAATAGCAATCCACACCACCATGACTAGTACCAAAGGCACAATAGAAAACTTCCACATCGTCAAAGAATCCTATTGCCCCTCATGCCAAGACAGCAAAGCGATCACTACAATCCTTCCCACGCATATTCCAATGTTTCAGCACATCTGCATTCTAGCCATCACATGCCCCCTCTGCGCTTTCAAAGATTCGCAGATCCTTTTCACCGGCCGCATGCCCTCCAAAGGCAAGAAATTTATCTTGGAACTAAAATCCTCTCAAGATTTGGACCGACAAATTGTCAAATCGGATCACGCCGTGATATATTTACCACAGTTGGAATTGGAGATACCGTCAGAGACGCAGCAGGGGACGATTTCGACCGTGGAAGGAGTCCTAAGGAAGGTCGTGCGCGATTTGGAAGCGAAGCAAAAGCAACGAGTACTAGTGGGTGATTTAGAGAATTTTCATAGGTGCCATGGTGTCATTTGTGCATTGGAGGCATTGATCTTTAGCCGAGATAGACAAACGGATTTTTGCGAGAGTCAAGCCGATTCGTTTCGATATCCATTTAAATTCATTCTCGACGATCCATCGGGTCTATCAATGGTTGAAAACCCATTTGCGCCACAAACGGACGAATCCGTAAAGGAGATATATTATCAAAGATCCAGCGAGCAGAATATTGCCTTGGGTTTGCAGCCAATAGATCAGCAGACAAACAGAAATCGAGAAATAATTCGGCATGGTATAAAATCACCTGAGTCTGTATCCACGCCAGTGCCCCCTTCGTCTTCCAACAACCAGGCCCTGCAAATCGAAGTGGACATAGTTCCATATGATACTGAAGAGTCAGGTCAAACTACACAGAAATCATCCCAGCAGATTGGGAGAGACGAAGCCCTCAAGTTTCCCACCCAATGTCCATCCTGCCATGCCCACACCAAAACAGCAATGTGCATCATTGATATTCCGCACTTTCAACAAGTTATTATCATGAGTTTGAACTGTGAAAAATGTGGCTTCAAATCTAATGAAATCAAACCATCAGGTAAAGATCCTTCCCTTCAACTTTGATCATTCTACGTACTAGCATCAATGTCACTCACCTTAAATCTTTGATAATTCTACGTACCATAGGTGCGATCCCGAAATATGCGTCAAAGATCATACTGACGATAGATTGCCTGGAAGATTTCAAGAGGGAGGTACTAAAATCCGACAGCGCAGGAGTGGAAATACCGGCATTAGAATTGGAACTGGGAGAAGGAGGTCTTGAAGGCGTTTACACCACCGTCGAGGGATTATTGGAGAAAATGTACGATAGATTAGTGCAAGCGAATCCGTTTTCGGTGGGAGATGCGTGCTCAATGCAGCATCGGGACAATGATGGTGATGCCTTTAGTGACCCTAGTCCAAATGCCTTGAGATATAAATCATTTTTGGAAAAGTTTATGATGCTCAAGAGTGGTGAAACAACCATGATGCCGTTTACTATAGTGATTTCGGATCCATTGGCGAACTCGTTTGTGGGACCGGTGCCACACGTGGTGCTGAGTCTCGCAAGACAAGCTGAGAAAGAGGGAACCAATCGATGTTACGAACATTTCAATGATCCTAATGTTGAGGTTCGAAAATATGAACGTAGTTACGAACAAAACGAAGCTCTTGGCCTGAATGATATGAAGACAGAACATTACCAGAAGAGTCATTCTTACGCAGACGCAGACGCCGATGCTGGCGATGAGAGAAGAATTATAGCAGTGGAGAAAATCATACAAGACGGAACAACGGAAGATGCAGCACAAGATATGTCTGATCGGCTCATTCAAATAGTAGGAATGAGAGGGCTTGATCATCCACATACTACTGCAAAGGGTACAACAAAGTCTGACAATACAAAAATGGGCATGGATGGGTACTACTAATTAGCATAAATATGTGTTCCCGCTCAGTAAGCGTAGTGTGTGTGAATTGGAGGTCTTGTTCCTGCAGTATTATATAGTTTACTGTGCATGTACCCACTTAATTTGAAAACAATATGATAAAGAACTTTTTACTTTACTCACCTTTTGACGAAGCTATTGTATGATTGCAAGAATACTAAGAATACTATGCACAGCAGTAACTAGTAGTTCCTCCATAATTTACTTCAATTTTCCAATTTGGACATCATGATCATATTTTTCATTCATCTCTTTCCTTTCATCATTCCGTGGCTGCTCCAGTCGCTGCTCTAGAGAATCTGTCATTGGCAATGCAGCAATCTTTGTCATTGCACAATCCAACTGAATCGCGAGTAGCCGTTCCCATCGTAATGGAAATATACAGTTTCGAAGTAATATACGATGACTGCCCTTCCCCTGAGCAGTAGTTATTTATTCATTGTCTTACTTTCTCACTCCCTTATTCCCTCACTTCATCTTCACCTACCATCTCGCAGGACGACGAGAAGCACGAGTGTGAGAGTCTTGCTCTCCAGGAAGTTATTCCAGGCCATCATACACAAAAAGTTATAAATTATAAATCTGCATTACGCTTTATCTTCACAGTACATAAACGTCCGATTACGAAGATAGCAAAGGCATTTTTGATCAACGAAGAAGTCCTTGTTGTTGTCACCATAGCTGACAGTGATTTCATCTCCTTTTTTAATATCTGGTATTGCCATAATCCATAATTCATTATTTTTCCCGTCCTCCGCCATTTGATTCTTTCCCCCCTCCCTCTTGTCTTGAATTGAGTTTCCGTAAAAACGGCTATCTTTTTAAGCATCACATTCGGTGCACAATAATGATTTGTGTACTTGCCGAGGCATTCAAAACTTTCAGCATCAATGCTTGTCCTAGCAGTAAGCTTTGCTACATACATACCTTTTGTCTTAGGAGGATCGAATTTGCCTTTGTATTGGCAGATAACTGTATCTTTTGGAATGAATTTTCTGGCGACAAGATGTTGCCCTAGCACTTGGTGTTTGGTGTGAATTTCCTTCTTACAGATGGCACTTGCTAGTATTTCATCAGGATAGATATTGTTGCACTTGCATTTCACATGATCTATGGGATCACGTGTAGCGCACTTGAAATTGGTTGCTTGGTAGCAAGAAAGCAAAAGTACTGGTGTATCCGTTTCGTAACTTATTTGTTTTAAGTTGCCAGCAGATCGAGCTTTCGCAGTGGCATATGGATGAGGGTGAGCGTGTTCTTTCTCTGCTATAGTAAGATGTTTGCTACCCTTTTGTTTCGTCAAATTTTGACGGCTCTTCTTCCTTTTCTTCATCAAGGTGGTAAGATAACGGAAGAGAAAAAGGTTTAGGGTTAGGGATGCAACTTTTGTATTGTCAAGGGCCAAAGATTATCGGAAATTACATCTCACGGAAGAACAATAGAGTCAAGACATAAGCAAGGTCACCAAGGCAGCAGTCTTTGTAAAGAGATGAAGCGAACATATGGTAAGTCGGATCTAAAGCAAATGGATTGAACATTCCCTCCGTCGTGTGTCATGTCTTTGTTCTGAGGGAATCGCTGTAAGTATGTGTGTGTGAGATGTTTTTAGTTTAGTTGTTTTACGTGGAGTATGTTGAGTATTGAGATAGCTATCAATCGAATCTAAAGTACGCGAAGCGTCTCACGTCCACGTAATCTACCAGGTCGATAGTCTCATGTAACTCAAACTATAAGGATTATCTACTTCCTCTCTCTCTATCTCTCACTCGCCAATAGACGTGAAAGGTAACCGTTATCTGACACTCGATGTCATAAGCTTCTCCCCTCGAGCCAAAAACACTTGCAGCTTTTGGTTCGTCTACGACTCTCATCATTCAGTAGGAAAAAGATTGCTCTTGAAAAACCTCTGATACTCTCAATCATACAACTGCATCAACCTCGTGCAGTCATCATCATTCGCATTCTCCGGATACAAATCATACATAATCAGTCGTATCTTACGTCTTTGATTCTCTCCTGACGACAACGCTTTCGTCAGGATATCTGCAGGATTCATGGCCGTCCTCACATAAGACATCCACCATTCATCTCTTGCTGCGCCTTCCCTTACCATGTGGTAAGCAATACTATTCGATTTCTTCTTTAAGGTTGATTCAGGTACGGTGGTGTTCCACAACACGCTCTGGTTATCACCATAGATAAAGCATGGGTTGTTCACTGGAATCCCCATCATTCTTAACTTGTACCTCAAGCCCCGAAGATATTCACAACAATGTTTCATTGCGACAATTCACTTCCAAAAGAACTACTCTCCACTGACGTCTGTTTCTTCGTGAACCATTGAATGGGTGAACTATTCAAATACACAAGAAATCCAGTCCGTGACCTCCTTGTCACTCTGTCTCCCGCATGATCTGCGTCAACGTACGCCCGAATCACAATTTCATTTCCTAAAGGTTTCGGTGCATTTGACGGCACATTGAACATCCTCGCTGGCATCATCGTACATTGAGGTCCAATCATTCCTTTCAAAATCACTTTCCTCCAAGTCAGGATAAGACAGGTCAAATACCAGTCTTGCATTGTGATGTTTCTTAAGGTACGCAAAGATATGATACACCTGCTGTAAGTGACCTTCCCTTGGCATTGCAACAAAAGATGACATCATAGAGACCCCCGTCGCTATGTCAATCCTGCCCATCTCCACCATCCATCTGACAACTCTGATCAATGACTGAT
>Ga0209712_10004439_pt1 | contig 11148 bp, 8 predicted proteins | sample ArcOceMetagenome_FD_187443 | JGI IMG/M metagenome (GOLD analysis project Ga0209712, IMG submission 187443) | Marine eukaryotic phytoplankton communities from Arctic Ocean - Arctic Ocean - Greenland ARC118M Metagenome (SPAdes) (version 2) | ecosystem: Environmental > Aquatic > Marine > Oceanic...
GACGGATGAATCTGCAAGAATGCAGACACCAGCAACAACAGCAAGCAACACCACTGCAAAGCCTAAATTGTCATCCACCTCTACTCGTACTCTTACATCCATATCTTTAGCCACTCCAAAAGCAACCATAAGGTCGACCCCCATGATGGCATCCTCGTCCACACCGCATACCGGTAGCAACACCCACTCCCAATCACCGTCCATAACCCTCCGCCCCATCACCCAAACTGAATTCCATCATATATCCAAAAATATTCGGGGACGCATCACGCTCTCCGCCGTCAATGAGGCCCTACTCGACATTCAAAACGTCGCACAGCACAAATACTCCATTCTGGCGTCTCGTAAAACACCCCGTGCTTTACGATCATCGAAACATTCGCCATCGCCAGGCTTGATCAGCCACCATCACCCAATGCAATACCAGCAGACGCTGTCTCTTCACAAAGAGTTGCGGTCGGAGGATCACGATGGATTGCCCTTTGTGTCGGAGCAGGAGATGAGGGATTCGTGTGCCTTTTTTCGCAGTGGGGAATCGACTGCTAGAGCTATTTTGCTGATTCTGAGGAGTGCCAAGAGGATCAAACAGGTTTGTGGCAGGAACAGTCAAGTTACAGTTACTTATGTGTGGTTGAATAATGGAGAGTGAGTGAGGAGTGATTTTTGTGGGTGACGCCATGGAAAGAAGAAGATTTTGATGAAGGGGAGGGAGGGAGACATTAAGTAGCATTTTCTTTACGCAATGACAATATTCTACATTGAACTACACGTACTGTAGGAATGTCTCAGTGAAAGATTTCAACGTTTTTATTTTTAAAATCTTCAAACGAGCCCCTCTTTCTTCATTTGCTCAAACATTTTCTGGTAATCTACAGTAGGCCGCTTTCTCTTCGTCGGCCGGCCTTCATCTGCAGAAGCAGCAGATGGTTCGTCGGCTTTTGAAGGTATTTCATCAACTGCAGAACCAACTTGAGCCTGGCCGAGTGGCATTTGCATCAATGCGTCCATTTCATTCACATCGGATTGAGCAGCATTTTCTGCAGCGGCAGCTAAAGGATCTGTCTCTTGCTGTTCGGCGGCAGGTACGGCGGGCGACGCCTGGTGTTTCTTTACAATATGAGCGTAAGGACGAGAAAATCTTTGAATTCGAAGCTGGCGTTTCCTTTCTCTTTCTTCCACCATCTCGCGCTCAAACCGACTTTCCCACTCGCCCTCAGCTTTGTCGTAAAGCTCTCGACTATTACTGCCGTCCATTAACCCGCGGACATGACTTGCAACGCTTTTCGCGAAAGGAGACACGATTCCCCCATGAATCCTGTAACCTCCTTCTAGCACAGAAACAACCCTTCCGTTACAACATGTATTGGCAACCTTGATGAGCTCCTCTGTGACCCATTCATAATCTTCTTCGACCATTCCCACATAGCCATAGTTCATCTCGTCCCGTTTGTGAGCATCGAATCCAGCGCTTATAAAGATAATATCAGGATTAAATTCAACGAGATTGGGTAGGATGTTCTTTCGGTATGCATCGCGAGTTTGAACGCGCTGCATTCCAGGAGTTTCGCCCGGATGTGGAAGGTTCAAGCCGACATTGATTATCTTACAACAATTCATTCGTGCCTCGTCCCCCAACCTTGCCCACGATTGTGTAAAAATGAAATCCTCAACAGATGGTTTTAAAACAGATGAAGGCGACCGAACATTTTGTGATGCATAGGATCTACCCGAAGAAGGATAGAACCAACCTGGATGAGGTTCCATGTCGTGTTGTCGTAATGTTCTTGGGCCATATCCATGTGCACTGGCAAAAAAGACGTTATCAACATCTGTTTCGTCCAACCACGGTCTATACTGAGGAGTTTCCATTTGACCAACAGCAAAGGGCAGGCTGATGGTGGCCTTATCCATACTTGGAACTAAGTTTCGAACGACAGCTTCAGTTCCATTTCCGTGATGAACATCAAAGTCAATAATGGCAACTTTCTTGATGCCGTCGTTACGATACATACTCCTAGCATACGCAGCTCCGATTGCAACATTGTTCAGTAAGCAAAAACCATGAGATCCTTCAGGGTCTTTCTCGCATTTAACAATTCCGCGAGGGCCGGAATGGTGTCCTGGTGGTCTTACTGCGCAAAACGCATTGCGGAAGTCCCCTGTCAAAACACGATCCACTGCTTCACACACACTGCCTGCTGCACGCATCGCTGCTTCAAAACTCCAACGAGACAATCCTGTGTCACTGTCGAGATGAGCGATAGCATTCGGGTGATCTGGAATTTCGGAACACAACTGAGAGATCTGCTCTACATATTTGTATTCGTGAACTTTTAGAACATCTGTCATTGCCGCTCTTCTACATTCACCTTCCCATTTAGCACTATCAAAGTCAGCACCTCTTAGTATTCCTACATCTTTATCCAAGAGCACTGACAATCTACGAATATTCTCCGGAGGAGGCTCCTGAACATTCCTGGTGATTGGTGGGCAAGTCAAGTGTTGACTGCACAATTCATGACATATGAGAAATGTTTGCCCATCTGGATCAATTATCAAATCTCTTTTCGGTGGTATGTTTGCCCCTGTGATGGGCGCTATGGTCGAAGGACATAGTGTTGCAGCCAGTTCATTCGGAATTGGCATTCCTCTCTTTAAGGCTAGAATTCCTGGTGTCAATCCTCGTTGATCTTTCAGTTGAGGATTAGCACCAGCGCTCAAAAGCAAATTTACAACAACCCAGTTACCACGACTCGCAGCGATATGAAGAGGAGATTGCCCATAATTATTTAGAGCATCGACTTCAATACCTGGGGTATTCAAAAGCATTTGCGTCATGATGGCTTTACTTGCAACCCCACCGTCTGGGCTTCTTATTCCATTTCCTGTGCTCTTTCCCAATAATTTTCCCTTTGAAGTATCAAACTTGGCAGCTGCGTGAAGCGGTCTGCCTCCAGACCGATTACTTTTGAGATTCAATGTTTGGATTCCTATCGGGTCATTCAAAAGTAAACCAGCAACACTGGGAAGGTTGTGCATAGTGGCAAGGTAAAGAGGTGTGTGGCCTGAATCATCTCTTGTTTGCAAATCTGCATCATATTTACTCAGCAATTCAACAGCATCGTACGAGAAGTCTTTGTGAGAAGTTATTGCACCAATTGCAATAGCGGTATGAATTGGAGCAGAGTGGTCACATTTGCTGTTGGGATTTGCTTTAGCTTCCAGTATAAGTTTAGCATGTTCGAGTTTTCTGGCGTGGATGGCAACATGAAGGGCGGTATTTCCATTGGGGTCCCGAAGATTGATGTCGTGAGGGCAGTAATAGCTGACTGTATCTTTCTTTTTACGTTTCTTCTTTTTGGATTTCTTCTTTGGGGCTCTCTTGTCCGCAACATTGGCTGCAGTTGAATCATTTACGACACCATTGCCTTCTGAACTAACGGCCATATTTAACTGATTTGCTAGCTCTTTGACATTTGGCTGTATTTCTTCAATCATGCTACTGTCGAGTTTAACAGGACTAATGTCTTGTAAGCTTTCATCAGTATTCTTTGATTTTCCTGGGGAAGACATTGGCTCATCATTGAGATTTTCGACCTCCATTGAAGAATCACCAATCGCTTCTTCAATTGCATTACTTCGACTTTCTTCAGATTTAGCCTCGCTTTCCGGGGCGGCACTTGCATCTTCTTCTGCAGTTGCAGGGACTGCTGCAGGAGTGACAGTGGCAGTATCATCTGCTGCTGCGGGGGTGACCGTGGCAGCGGCTGCTGCAGTGATGCCAGTGGCAGCAGCAGCAGCTGCTGCACTGTCACGTTCTCCATCAGTACCACTGCTGTCATCAGAACTATCCCCCCCACCATCGCTCGAACTATCATCTGAACTATCAGAATCATCTGAATTGTGACTATTTCGCGGCACAAAAATCAGATTGCGCAAAGCATCCACCGGCTGGAATTCAACCGCGTCATGTACGGGAAATCGCGGTCCCACGTCACTAAATGGATCATAGTCGCCATCAGTGAAAGAATCATCGTCGCTCGCAACAGGTGTCGACATAACTTCCAAAACTTATAATTTACCGGGGGGTATGAAGGGAAAGAGTGTAAGATGGTGTCGATATTGGGTAAATGCGGCGGTATTTCCACCATTGGCGCCATACCGTCAAAGAGAGAGGGCAACAGCGCCGGGGGTTCACTCCCCAGCAAAAGGTGATTTTTCCCGCTTACCTTGTTAGGAAGGGGTATTAAAATGTCCCTCCGCAAAATTATGAGATGGCCTTGCGCATCTCCTTCCCTCCAAAAAGTCAAACAGCTTGATTGAAGAGGTATCTGAACCACTCAAATTCGACAGTGACGCGTGGACACGGGGAAGCAAGATACAAGATTTGAAGATACACATGTCGGAGAAAAGAGTAGGAGAAGGAAAGTCAGCAAAAGAGCCACGAAGACACAACAAACCTAATGGAACATCAAAAACATCAAACAAATCACAATACTTTCAAAGAATACCCACTACACTTATGGAATCATTATTCCGCATACCGTTAGTTACACACGTGAACTTCTCAACATCAACACATAAAAATAGAAAATGCCCTCCATATTTGGGACGCCAAAGAAGAGGCATTCCCCACGGGTTGAAGAACCTAGTTTGAAACGGATGTTGATATATCTTGTCATTATTATCGGTGGGGTAATTTGGAACCTCACAAAGAGGAAAGCTACAGCCGCCATCGAACCACCAGAGCTTTAAATTTGGAGGAAGCGAGTAGCTGGCGCAAATGGAGAACCCTGTCCTCCTCTTTGTCTAGTTGCTGGGTTTCCAGCATGGATGGATGAATGGATGTTGTCAAATCAATCATGAGATCGTCAAGTTAAAATTCGATTCGAATTGATGAGAGAAGATGGTTGCATCCCCTTTCGAAGCTATGAGTTGGAATTTGAAAGCAGATTTATATGAATGTCTAAAGTCAAAAAATGCATACGTGTACCAGCCATGAAGTGAACGAGGTTTTGTGTACCTTCGTTTGTGAGTGTACCGTGCAGTGCAGTGTGCTGACCTTTTGCACTAAAGCGAGGTCCACCGCTCTACAGTAGAAAGACTGCATTGCGCCATTATTACGCTCTATTGCTATCTCGGCATTTTCATCTTTTACTTCCTGATCATCCTCATGTGCAAACCAAACCGTGTTAATGAAGAGGTTTGTTAAAAAACCCGAAAGTAAATAAAGGAAGTGAACAAGTAAATCATTGGGGTAGGGTAGGGTAAAAGGGAAATCGATGAAATACGGGTAGGAGAGTGACTTCGAAGCTCGATGCATTAGTACACGTACACGTAGTATCAAAGATTTTATCATTACACGTAGCAACTTTAGTCAATACGATAAGATTCTTCGCAACTTCTACTTTTATTGCTGTGACCAAACTAAGCTTCATTATGGTATGCATATAACAGAAATATTCATTATTGCCACAGATACACTATACACCAAGTGTGTACGTCTCCTTCCCATTTTGATTTTGATAAAACATTTATCGACAGAGTGGAAAAGGCCCGCGCGACAACAGCGCGCGCGTCAGCTAAAAGTCGTCGCTTCTTGCGAGCTTGCTGTGCAGCAGGCAGTTTGAAGTTACGAGTACAAGTAAGTAGTTGCACTGATGCCCATTTAGTTTCTTTACTTGACAAGAAGTAGTGGGCTGCCAATAAGATATAATCCTACAGAGAAACAAATAAAACAAAATGGTCCGTGTCTTTATCAAAGGAGGAGTATGGAAAAACTCCGAGGATGAAATCCTCAAAGCGGCCGTAATGAAATACGGTAAACAGCAATGGGCACGCGTCGCATCACTCCTCAATCGTAAATCCGCCAAACAGTGCAAAGCCCGATGGAACGAATGGCTCGACCCAAGCATTCGCAAGGTAGAATGGTCAAGGGAGGAAGATGAAAAATTGTTGCACTTGGCGAAACTGATGCCTGCGCAGTGGAAGACAATTGGGCCGTTGGTTGGTGGGAGAACTGCTGTTCAGTGTCAGGAACGTTACGAACAATTGCTGGATGAGGCTGCCGCCGGTACCAGGGCCGGAGATGAGAAAATGGCCGCAGTTGAAGGTGATGGAGTAGCAGGGTCTTCCAAGAAATTGAGAGCAGGAGATATTGATCCACACCCGGAGACAAAACCCGCTAGGCCCGATCCGATTGACATGGACGAGGATGAAATTGAAATGTTGCAAGAGGCGAGGGCCCGTTTGGCAAATACGCAGGGTAAAAAGGCAAAGCGAAAGGCTAGAGAGAAAATGTTGAATGAGGCTAAGCGCCTAGCAGATTTACAAAAGCGAAGAGAACTGAAACAGGCTGGTTTGTTGAGCAGTTCGGCTAGAACCAAGTCCATGTCCGGAAAGCGCCGCCGGAGAGAAATTGATTTAGGCGTGGAAATCCCTTTTCATAAACCTGCTCCTGCAGGTTTTCACTCAACTGGAGATGAAGATCAGAGGGCCGATGAACAGCGCAAAAAAAGAAGCAAACAGATCAACTTCAAGCAGATTAATGAGGCTCAGTACAGATCGAGGGATAGGGAAGAGAAGGCAGCAAAGAAGAGGGAAGAGGCACGGCTCAAAGCGCTTGAAAGGAGTAATATGCAATATGTTGTTGCCCAAGTTAGCAAGAAGAATGATCCGACCTCGGCTAGAAAAAGAGGTGTTCTTGCCATGCCAAAACCAAGTGTCTCCGATGTGGAATTGGAAAAAGTTGCCAAACTTACTAAAGAGCAGAGGGCCGAAAATATGGCCATGATTGCTAATCAAGGTACCAGTAGCGCGACGGATGCTTTACTCGGAGACTATACAGATAGGCCACTTCCAACTCCCATGAGAACGCCAATGACTGGGTCGGGGATATCTAGCCGAGAGGCGATTTTGAGGGAAGCCAGTAATTTAAGAATGTTGGAAACGGGACAGACACCTCTTTTAGGAGAAGCCAACCCAATGTTAATGGACGGTGGCGCAGGAACCGGCGTCGGTTTGAAAGATAAAGACGCAATGGCGATAGCTGGTGAGTTTCTTTTTATGAATAATGTCAATCTATCTATTGTAGCACAGTCCTGTTCTCATAATTGATTCCGTTGAATCTTCAGGCTCGGCTACACCATTGCCCAGTAGTGGTAAATCAATGAACCGCGATGTTGCTAATCAAACACCAATGACACAAGGCCCGAGGGATGAACTTGGACTCAATCGCCCAAATTCTGAGATGCGTCCAGGTATGGCAGGGGGTGAGATGGGCGACGATGTATCTATATCTGCAACTTCTTTCGCTACATCTGTGGGTGGGCAGTCTATGTCTATTCGAGATTTGGCAAGAGCTGAAAGAAAAGCAATGAAACGCGCTCGAAAAGAGCTTGAAACAGCATTGGCAAATTTACCTGCTCCGCAGTTTGAATATGAGCTAGCTGCTCCTGAGGCAATCACTGACGACGAAGAAAAAGAAGGTAATAAAGTGGTCGTCGAAAAGGATGCTGCTGAAGTTGAAGCTGAGGAGATTGCGCGGCTTGAGAGAGAAGCTGTAAAACTGTATGAAGAAAGGTCAAGTGTCGTAAAGCGTGTCGATTTACCCCGACCTGTTGGGGCTATTTTTGGAAAGATGGTTTTGGATCAAACTAAATTGAAAGAAAATACTGAAAACGATAACATGGCAGAAGAACTTATTCGGCAAGAAATGTTCCATCTATTGCAACATGACGCCTATCAATTCCCTTATTTACTCCCCGGTGAAGGGAGCGACAACAAGAAGAAAAAGGATAAAAAGAAGAAAAAATCCAAGTCTGTTCCCGTTGCTGCGCCCCCAGAGAAACCATTGGGCTTTATCAGCGAAGAAATGTTTGAAGCGGCAAAACAATTACTGAACGCTGAAGAAGATCTGGTCATTCAGGACAAAAGACAGTTGGCAACTGATATCATCGGTTCTTTCCAATCTGATGAAGAAATGAAGAACGCCTTAGATATGGAAACACTCAAGTGTAGCCTTCGAAATGAAGCTGGCGTGAATGATCAATCCATTAAAATGCTGCAAGCTGAATATAGCTCACTGACTGAGAGCATAATGTCGATCAGAAAGCAAACCGACAAAATTGAGTCTAAACTTTCAATCAAGAATGGAGGCTTTGTGAAGCGATGCAACAGTTTCAAAGAGGCCGCTCAACAGAGTTTGGCTGAAATACAGCACTCAAAAATCGAAGAAAGTGTTTATCTGTCTCTGATGGCACATGAACAGAAAGGAATGGAAAGTAGGATCGAAACTCTGCAGGATGAGATTGAGGTATTGGAAGGCATGGAGGCGAAATTTCAAAAGCAGTATGGTGATTTGCTTCACGAGAAGAATCGTCACAAGATCTTAATTCGGCAACAAGAGAATTCAACAGCATAATAATTAAAATAGACTTTTGAAATATTGTTCACTTTACACACGTTGGTGTACGTGGTGTAGCGAGAGCTTTTACTTTTTTAGTAATACGGTGAAATTCGCGTTAATTGCCTTTTACCGCTGTCATTATTGCATCCACATCAAAACGAAAGTCACCAAACATATTGGTAGGCTTTGTTTCTGGTAATTTGTCTACCCAATTCCGCAAGTGAATAAAATGTTCATTTTCTTTTGGTTCGTCGGTCTCAGGAAGTTGGTTGCGGTTCTCTAATGTGTTTTCTTCTTCGCTCATTGTCAGAGTCTTTACTTTTTGACTGTTTTCAGTGATTTCACCATCCGTCATGAAGACATCTAATACATTCGCATTATCGCCTTCGTCCACAGCCAGAATTGTCCGCGGTGCTGGCTCTTCGCTCGGAGAAGTGCCTCTTAGCATGCTTAAAATAGCTAAGCCGGATGCGTTCGTGATGCTACTAATCTGCTTCGATTCTACATTTGTTTCATCTTCTCTCTGTACAACCGGAGATGTAGCATTTGATCTCGGCTTGTTCTTCTGTCTTGGCTTCTTCTTACTGCTCAGTGCATTTCCATTATCTTCACCAGAAGCTGATGTTGATGCCAGGGTACTTGGCGCGGCATCTCCCCATTCCCCACCATCTGCAAAGAATGGCTGGAAATCGTCGCCGTCATCCGTCCCTGAGTCTTCATGTGTCCGGTACAATGGTTGCATTTGGCTCTTTTCAGGCGCAGCAGCAATATTGCTGCTTCCTGAGTTCATAAACGACCCCCCTACCACACGGAACGCGTGAGGGTCTACACCATCAAACCCCTTGGTGGCAAACACCTGAGGATTGCCATCATAGACCACCTTGCGCCCAATCATTTGTTCATTAACCTTAAACATATCATCTTCGCTCCATCGATTGTCATCCCCAACATTCCCAAGGCCAGATTTGATAAGGTCTTCATCAGCATCACTAATGACGCTCTTTGCAGGGGTAGAATATCTACTGCCCCTATCCTTTCCTTTGCTCCCAGCTCGCTTGTTTTTCAAATTACTGGCCGCCCTCTTATCTTTGGCCCTACTATTCGATCGAGCCTTCTTCGGTCCATGTTCCCTAATCCATCTCTTTAATTTCCCCATGAATGGAGCCACGGCAAATGACCTCTTTGGTAAATCACGTATATCATGCCACTCGACGGCGCTCACCTCCTTCCTCGCCACTGGTGCAAACGGAAAATCTTCTGGGACACCATGGCAAACATAACATGTCCTTAATTTCCCAATTTTATCCTCTGTAAATCGAAGGGCGTAATCCTCCCGCAGCTGCTTCCAGGGTAGCTGCCCATCGCCCTCGCCGCTCGCTACGGCCTTCTCCCTCAACTGCTGGGTCAATCCAAAGTTACAATTGGGATCAAACCCCGTCTCCTCATAAGTCTCTCTTGCACCAGCATCAATGCCGTTCTCGTGCTGATTGACTTTTCCCGCAGGAAACGTCCACGATTTTGAGTTATAATCCTGGCATAATATCACCTTCGTACAGTCTTGGTTCAGCAGAATAGTTCCGAATGTGGATATCTTTCTTCTATACTTTGAGAATTGACCCCAGAGCTCGTCGAATTGTTCAAGGATCGGTGAGAGCATGGGACTTATCTCAAACAGTTTGCGACAGAATGGCTGCATCTTTTTGAACCGGGGGAGGTCGGGAGGGGCGACGGTCTGGGCTGCAGCGGCATAGGATGCAGGAGCGGCTTTGGGGGTATTGGAAGGTTCGGTTTCATGATCTTTCATGTCATCGCAGATGATGTCCTCGTAATACCACCAGGCTTGTTCGAGTTGGAAAAAGAGTCTGTCGGGGGTGGCGAGTTCTTCGGGGGGCAGGTTTAGGATGAAACGCGTTTCGACGTCTTCGAGTGCTTCGTGGAATGCCTTGAGGGTTTCGGGGGAAAGGTTGTTGGTGTCATTATTGTTATTGTTGGTTTTGCTTTTTTTTGTAGATGACATGTTTGAATTTACCGACAGTACACCTGTAGTTATTATATTTATAACTAATAGAAAGGAAGTTGGTTGGTCTTTGTGGAAGCAGAACACTACTATGAATACGGTACTTATGTGATTGATTCGTCAATGCATAATTCTGACTGACTGACTGACTCCTGCTAGTAGACTACGATACTCTACTTGTACTACTGCTAATACTAGCGTATTGGAGTGAATTCTGATGCCGTTGGTTGATGTGACGCTCAAACGTCCCTACCTACCGAATCAATCAATCGTGGTGGACAAGATTTCATTTCATTTCTTGCGCGTTATCTGTATTGGATTGGTATTACATACGTTCGAACTTCTTCAAAGAAGAGGGAATTCAGAGAAAAGAAAAGCAATAGAGAAGGAAGCAGCAGGGTGATGAAGGAAGGGAAGATCCGAAATAAGAAATAAGGGATTTGATTTGTGGAAGCTTATCCATGTCTAGAGAGAAAAGAGTTTCGCGGGGTTTGTTTTCGAATTTCGCGGAATGCATTGGAAGATTTGACATGGATGGAGAATCAGGGTCAATACTGGAGTCAACAACGGATACCAAGCAAGGAAAAGCAAGGAAACAATTCAATTCAATTCAATTCAATTCAATCGATCCGATATCCAACCCGCTTGCATTGCCATCCCAAACAAATTACCAACAATGAACTCGTGTAATGAACGCGCGCCATTATCTGGCATCGTCAATCAA
>Ga0209712_10004442_pt1 | contig 11143 bp, 9 predicted proteins | sample ArcOceMetagenome_FD_187443 | JGI IMG/M metagenome (GOLD analysis project Ga0209712, IMG submission 187443) | Marine eukaryotic phytoplankton communities from Arctic Ocean - Arctic Ocean - Greenland ARC118M Metagenome (SPAdes) (version 2) | ecosystem: Environmental > Aquatic > Marine > Oceanic...
AGCACTTGGTTTTGCTTATGATTTCAACAATAATGCATCCAAAACAAGAAGTAATCAAGGTTCTTATATGTTAAATGACATGGGTTTCTATTCAACAAATATTTCTACTCTTTTTATTGATGCAATTTACAAACATAAAGGGTTTTCTTTTATGGCAGAATATGCGAATAGAGATGCAAAAGATCCTTTAGCAAAAAATTCTGACGGTTCTTTAACAGGTGATGAAGTACAAATTGGTCATGGTTTAAATATACAAACAGGATATTTACTTTCTAAAACAGTAGAAGTTTCTGGGCGTTACACCAATATTTCATTAGATAAAAATATTACTGGAAAAAGCGCAGAAAATCAATATACTTTAGGATTATCTAAATATATTGCAGGACATAAGTTAAAAGTTCAAACAGATTTAAGTTATACTGATATTGGTTTTAAAACAAATCAATTATTATATAGATTACAAGTAGATATTCATTTTTAAGACACGTTAATATAACATAACCGTAACATTCGCAACTTTTTGTGGTTGTAGATTTGCAAAACTAAATTTAAACAAAAAATGGGAGATCCATATATTTTAATGCTTGTCGCTTTAGCTGTATTAGCTATTGTTGACTTAGTTGTAGGAGTTAGTAACGATGCTGTTAATTTTTTAAATTCAGCGATTGGCTCTAAAGCAATTTCCGTAAGAAACATAATGATTATTGCAAGTTTAGGTGTATTCTTTGGCGCAGTTACCTCCAGTGGAATGATGGAGGTTGCCCGTAAAGGGATTTTTAATCCTAGCATGTTTATGTTTCAAGACATTATGTTCATTTTTATGGCCGTAATGATTACTGACATTCTTTTGTTAGATATTTTTAATTCACTCGGAATGCCAACATCAACTACAGTTTCTATTGTATTTGAACTTTTAGGAGCTGCAGTTTGTATCTCATTAATTAAAATATCTGCAAACGACTCTCAATCAATTTCAGATATTTGGAACTACATCAACCATAAAAAAGCAATTCAGATTATCAATGGAATTCTACTCTCTGTTGTTGTGGCATTTTCTATAGGAGCCCTTGTTCAATTTGTTTCTAGACTAATTTACTCTTTCAATTTTGAAAAAAGAGCTACTTATATCAATGCGCTTTTTGGAGGCTTTGCAATTACTGCAATTACTTATTTTATAATCATAAAAGGAATGAAAGGAACTCCTTTTTACGGCAATGTAAAAGGTTTAATTGAAGGAAATACAATCGTAATTATTGCAGGAAGTTTTGTTGCTTGGTCTATTATTTCTCAACTACTGATACAATTCCTGAAAGTAAATGTTTTAAAATTAATTATTGGAATTGGTACATTTTCTTTAGCAATGGCATTTTCTGGAAATGATTTGGTAAACTTTGTTGGTGTCCCAATTGCTGCATGGAATTCTTATGAAGCATGGAGTGTTTCTGGTGTTTCTGCAGATGCATTTTCTATGGGGATTTTAGCAAAAAAAGTACCCTCAAATGTTTATCTATTACTACTTGCTGGGGCTATAATGGTTGTTACTTTATGGACTTCTAGTAAAGCACAAAATGTAATAAAAACAGGAATTGATTTATCTCGTCAAGGAGAAGGTCATGAAAAATTTCAACCAAACCCTTTGTCTAGAGTTGCTGTTAGATTTGCAATGGTGTTAAATACTGGTATTCGTTATGTAATTCCAAAAAAGACGTTGGCTTTTGTAGATACTAAATTTCAAAAACCAGTGATCGAATTGCCAAAAGACAAAACTTATGAATTACCTGCTTTTGATTTAGTAAGAGCTTCTGTAAACCTAATTGTAGCAGGAATCTTAATATCAATAGCAACATCAATGAAATTGCCATTATCTACAACCTATGTAACATTTATGGTCGCAATGGGTACATCTTTAGCAGATAGAGCCTGGGGAAGAGAAAGTGCAGTGTATAGAGTTGCTGGTGTAATTAACGTTATTGGCGGATGGTTTTTAACAGCACTTACAGCCTTTTTAGCCGCTGCAATTGTTGCCTACCTAATTAGCTGGCATATGGTTATGATTCCAATTTTATTAGCAGTTGTTGCTCTTTTAATAGGAAGAAACACATTAATTCACAGAAAGAAAAAGAAAGAAGTAAAAAAACAAGTATATATAGAAAGAGCAGAATCAATCACCATTAATGGTGTAATTGAAGAAAGTGCAGATCATATTTCTGAAGTTATAAATCGTGTAAATAAATTATATACCAATGTTGTAAATGATTTAGCAAATCATGATTTAAATAAATTACGTAAAACAGATAAACACGTAGAAAAATTAAATGATGAAATAGATGATTTAAAAGATGGAGTTTTCTATTTTATTAAATCTTTAGATGAAACTTCTGTACAAGGAAGTAGATTTTATATTATGGTTTTAGGTTATTTACAAGATGTAGCACAATCTATTAGTTATATTTCTAGAGCAAGTTATAAGCACGTAAATAACAATCATAAAAATTTAAAGAAAGGACAAATTAAAGATTTAAAAACAATAGATAATGAGCTATCTAGTTTGTTAACGAAAGAAGCTGCTATTTTTGAAAACAGACATTTAGATGACCTTAATGCACTGTTAGTTGAGAAGAATCAATTATTAAAAAGTGTTTCTTTATCTATAGAAAAACAAGTAGCTAGAATTAGAACAGACGAAACCAGCCCTAAGAATACTACTTTATATTTTAGTGTTTTATTAGAAACTAAAGATTTAATTTCCGCATTGATGAGCTTATTACAGACCTATGAGGAGTTTTACTTAAGCACCAAACAAGTAAAATAAAAAATAGTTTATTACTTTATAAAAAAAACCATGAATTTAAATTCATGGTTTTTTTATATATTAGAACCAAAACCCTAAATTAAATAACCAATAATTTTGATTTGTGTCGGGAGACCAGCTATATTTAATTTCTAAAGGCCCAATTATACTATTATAGCTATAACCGATCGCATACCCTGATTTAATGTCTTTAAAAACTTCTATATCTTTAAAAACATTATCATCTAAACGCACATAATTAGCGATAAAACTTGCGTAATGTTTTCCTAAAAAAGGATAGCTCAACTTAAATTCTGATTTAAAAAAAGAATTATCGGATAATTCTGCAAAATCATATCCATAAAAAGGGACAAATGTGTTTATATAATTTTGATTGTAGCCTCCTAAATAGAAATCAAAAACATCTGAATCTGGCGGATCTATCGTAGACCCTGCTTCACTTGTCATCTTAAAAGTTACTTTATCGGCAATAGTAGTCGCAAAACCAAAGGTTCCTGATATTTGTGAAAAACTAGTAAAATTATTAATAAAGTTCGATGAATTCATGTACCATTTAAAATTTAAATCTGCATAATACCCTTTGGTTTCAAAATACTTCGAATCATAAGTATCTAATTTTAAATAACCAAAAGAACTGTAATAATTACTATTATCAATAATCTTTTCTTTGCTATTTATCGTTATTGTTTCTGTACTTGCTTTTAAATGTTTGTGCTCTGCACCCAACCCTAGCGCAAACTTCCTACTAAATGTAGTTTGCACAAAAAATTGATTCGTTATATCTTTATATTTTAGGTTGATACTGCTAATACTTGGATACTGTGAAACCAAAGAATTAAATTTAGAGTTCGCTCTAAAATGGTTGTATCTAGATCTAAATCCATAACTAAGATAAAAACCATTATCCACAAAATAATTAAGATTGTATCTTAAATTATCACCCAGAATTACATCTAAAGAAAATAAATCATTATCTAAAAGCAAATGTTTTTGACTGTAGTTTACTAATACCCCAGATTTATATAAATAATCATAATGAGCACCTAAACTAAGGGTTGCATCGTCTTTAGACTCTTTTAGACTAAAGTTTAAATTGTAGCTCCCGTCTTCTTGCTTTTTTAATTGATACTCAATTCTTTCGTAATTTTTTGTGGCAGATAATAAATAAATTCTTTTCGTAATTTCATGTCTTGAAAGACTATCCCCCAATTTAATTTTCAACTTACCTAAGACATACGATTTTGTATAATAATTGTCTCCTGTTAAATTAATTTTAGAAATTTGCTTTTTACCAGTATTCTTTGTAACCAGTTTTTTCTTCTTTTTAATAATTTGTTTCGCAGCAATTTCTTTAAAAACTTCTCTATATTTCTTAGCTACTACTTCTCCTTTTTTAAGAATTTCATCCTTTTTATCAAAATCTACAACAGTGTATTTAGAAATATTTGGATGAATATACACATCTAATTTTTCTTTCTCTTTAGTACTTTTACCATACATCTGATAACTAACAATCTGATTTAAAATGGCAATCGCAGAGGTCAACTTTTCTTTTTCATATAACTCACCTTCTACATCGACACCAATTATAATATCCATCCCTTTAGATTTCATAATACTTACAGGAAAGTTATTTGCAATGCCACCATCTACTAATAATTTACCGTTTAAAATTACTGGATTTAACAAGGTAGGAAAAGAGCCACTTGCTCTTAAAGCTAGCGGGAGAGAGCCTTTTTCTAACAAAACCTCTCCTCCATTTTCAACATCTGTAGCAATACAAAAAAACGGAATTGGTAATTTAGAGAAATCTGCTACCCCTTCTGTATAACCTAACAATTCAAACAAAAAATTTAATACATTCTGACCTTTTGAAATTGCTCTTGGCAGACCTACTTTACCTTTTTTTACGGGCAATGTAAACATGGTCTTTTCAAAATATTCTTTTTCAAAGAAAGGAGAAGAACTTCTGGGTAATATATCTCTTAAAAGACTACCAAAATCGGTTTCTTTAACAATGGTTTCTATTTGAATAGCAGAAAAACCCGCAGCATATAAACCACCAATAATTGCCCCCATACTTGTACCCCCAATATAATCTATCTGTATACCTGCTTTGTCAATTTCCTTTAAAACACCAATATGTGCAAAGCCTTTTGCACCCCCACCACTTAAAACCAAACCAACTTTTGGTTGCTTATCTTGACCTACAAAAACTACTGAGATCAATAAAAAAAAAATTTGTAAAAAGGTTTTCATTTTTTATTGGGATTAAAATATTGATGCACTTTAAGAGCTCTGGCATTTCCAACGGTTTCTTTCAACTCTTCAAAAGTAGCTTCTTTTACACGTTTTGCCGATTTAAATTTACGCAATAAAGTTGTAATAGTCTGTATGCCAACATCAGGAATTTGTTCTAACTCCGATTTGATAGCACTTTTACTCCGTTTATTTCTATGAAAAGTAATACCAAATCGATGCGCTTCGTTTCTTAAATACTGTGTAATTTTTAAAGTTTCAGATTTTTTATCCAAATACATAGGAATAGGATCCTCGGGATAATAAATTTCTTCTAAACGTTTTGCAATTCCGATGATGGCAATTTTACCACGCAAACCCAAAAGATCTAGACTCTTTAACCCAGAAGATAACTGCCCTTTTCCTCCATCAACAATAATTAATTGCGGTAAAGAAGCGCCTTCTTCTAGCAAGCGTTTGTATCTTCTAAAAACAACTTCTTCCATCGACGCAAAATCATCTGGCCCCTCTACTGTTTTTATATTGTAATGTCTGTATTCCTTTTTACTTGGTTTTCCGTCTCTAAAAACGACACAAGCGGCTACCGGATGTGTACCTTGAATGTTGGAGTTATCAAAACACTCTATATGTCTTGGCTCTTCATGTAAGCGCAAATCTTTTTTCATTTGTGCCATAATTCTTTTTACATGTCGGTCTGGATCAACAATTTTCATTTGCTTAAATTGTTCCATTCTAGAATATTTTGCATTTCTTTCAGACAATTCTACGATCCGCCTTTTATCGCCTAATTTAGGAACGGTAACTTTTACACTTTCACCCAAATCAACCTTAAAAGGAACATAAATTTCTGGTGCTAGAGAATTGAAACGTTGTCTTATTTCGACAATAAACAACTCTAACATTTCCTTATCAGATTCATCTAGTTTTTTCTTAATTTCTGTGGTATTCGATTGAATGATCGATCCGTTAGAAATCTTTAAAAAATTTGCATAACCGTGTGTTTCATCAGAAATAATAGAAAACACGTCTACATTATTTATCGATGGGTTTATAATGGTCGATTTTGATTGATAATTACCTAATAAAACTAATTTTTCTTTAATTTTTTGCGCTTCTTCAAACTCCATGTTTTCAGCAAAAACCAACATCATCTCTTGAAATTTATCTAGACTTTCTTTGAAATTTCCTTTAACAATGTTTCTAATTTCCTTGATAGACTCATTATATTGCGCTTCTGTTTCTAAAGCTTCACAAGCACCTTTACAATTTTTTAAATGATACTCTAAACAGACTTTATACTTACCTTCACTTACATTTTTATAGCTTAAATCGTGCGCACAAGTTCTTATGGAGTACAATTCTTTTATTAAATCTAATAAGATTCTTACCGTTTTTATCGAAGTATAAGGACCAAAATATTCAGAGCCATCTTTAAGAACTCTACGCGTCATAAAAATTCTTGGAAAACGTTCTTTTTTTATACAAATCCAAGGATACGTTTTATCATCTTTTAAGAGAATATTGTATCGTGGTTTGTACTTTTTAATTAAATTATTCTCTAGTAAAAGTGCATCTGTTTCTGTATTTACAACAATGTGCTTGATCCGAAAAATCTTTTTTACAAGAACTCTAGTTTTACCATTTTCATGGTTTTTATTAAAATAAGAAGCAACTCTTTTTTTTAAATTTTTGGCTTTACCTACATAAATAATTACATCTTCTTTATCAAAATACTGATAAACTCCGGGTTCACTTGGTAAGGTTTTAACTTGAAGTTCTAAGGATGTAGACATGCCCAAAAATACATCTTTTAAAAATACTTACTAAAAGAAAACCAAGATAATACCATCTTTTTATTTAGCAAAAAGCAGCTGTTTTTTGCTAAAAAAATAAATAAAAGACATAACCATCATGATTCGTTTCTTTTGCATAAATTTAGAGCTTAAACCAATGTATATTCACAGACTACACTTTTAAAAAATGAAAAAGAAAAACACGATTACTTTAAAAACTGCAAAGAAATGGGCTAAAAGATGGAGAAAACTAGAAAGCAACTACAACAAGTACCATAAATTAAATGCCTTCAATATTCCTAAAATAGATCTTACAGAAGTATTAGAAGAGGTTGAGGTAAAAAGTGTTAGAGCCTATCTAGGAGTAGAGAAATTTGTAAATAAAGATACAGGAGAAAAAGTATACAAAGAAAAACTGATGATCGTTGGAGTTAATGCCGAAGGTAAAGACATGATTACAAACTTAAAAGAAGGTGTCTTAGGCGCAGAAACTGGAAATATTTATGATTTCACAGAAGCTTGCCCAGATTTATGTGATGAAACGAGTCCATTAAATGGATAATGACTTTTTTATTTACAACATTATATCTAAAACAAGCGTACTTGTTTTAGCTATAAATATTATTCTATACTTTAAAAGCTATCGAAAAAACTCGATCGCTTTTAAAATATTTACCCATTATCTTTTATTTATTTTTATCATTCAACTAATATCAGGTTACATGAGATTCAAACAAGAAAACAACTTATACCTATCTCATTATTATTTTATTGGCCAGTTTATCTTCTTAAGTCTTTTTTATTTATTTTTAGAAGAAAAGAGCTTATTTAAAAATGGTATCAGAACCATATTATTTTTAGCTTTAGTTTCTATTGGAATTTATTATCTAAAAAACCCGCAAGCTTATTTTAGTTTTAACCTTTTTGAAATAGCCATAACTTCTATTCCTTTAATTTTATTCAGCTTTTACTTTTTTATAAAAAAAATTGATAGTGATAATCATAAATTCATCTACCTAAACTCTGGTTTTTTCTTATATATTAGCTGCAGCACACTTCTTTTTTCCGCTGGAAACATTAGCTCTTCCATAAAAAATATAATCTGGTATTCGAATGCTATATTATATTTGGTGTATCAACTATTAATAGTTGTAGAATGGTATAAAAACTTTAGAAAACCCTTTAAAAAAGACAATAATTAACCATTTTCATTATAAATACCAAACCAAGTATAAACCCCTATTTTTTATAAAATATTTTTAATCCTTATGATAAAATACTATCTTTAGATTAAAAGTATTTTAAATTATTCAAACCTTTTATGAAAGAATTATTTAAAGAAGAAAATCAGGTGATAACAATCGTAGTTATAGGAGTTCTAATAGTCCTTTTAATGGGACTTGCTCTGCTATTATTTTTCTTTTTCTCTAGAAAAATAATAATAGAGAAAAAATTGGAAAAAACGAATTTAGAAATTGAGTATCAAAAAGAGTTGATAAAATCGATAATCTCCACTCAAGAAAATGAACGTAAACGAATTGCACAAGACTTACATGATGATATTAGTTCTAAACTAAATGTAATTAATTTAAATGCAAACCTTTTAAAAGACGGTGAGTTAAGCCCAGAAGAATATCTAATTGTAAATGATAGTATTTTAGAAGCAACAGAGAAAACACTAAAAAGTGCCCGAAGAATAGCGCATAATTTGTTGCCTCCTATTTTAGAAAAATTTGGTCTAAAAGATGCTATCGAAGAACTGGCAGATTCTTTTAATAATAGTAGAAAAATTAGTGTAAAATACGACTTAGAATACCCTAAAAAATATTTAAAATCAGAAAAAGAATTACATTTTTTTAGAATTGTTCAAGAATTAATAAATAACTCTGTACGTCATGGCAAAGCAAAAAATAGTATCATAGAAATAGCTTGTAAATTCAACAATTTGATTTTTACCTACTCAGATGATGGTGTTGGTTTTAATATTAAACATAGTAAGCACAAAAAAGGATTAGGTCTTAAAAATATAGAAAGTAGAGTTGCTATGTTAAAAGGACATTATATTATTGAAAGTGAACCAAACAAAGGTTTTAAAATAGTACTGACAGTCATAAATATTCAGAATGAAAAAAATTAATATTGCAATAGCAGATGATGAACAACTCTTTAGAAAAGGAATTCGGTTTTTATTAGAGCGAGAAGAAAGTTTTAATGTTCTTTTTGAAGCTGAAAATGGTAAAGAATTAATCGATTTTATCACCAACACAGAAAAATTTCCAGATATTATTTTAATGGATTTAAAAATGCCAGAAATAAATGGTATTAAAGCCACTAAAATTATCCACAAAATGCAACCAGATATAAAAATTATTGCCTTAACAAGCTATGATGGTAAATCTTTTATTACCAATATGATTGATGTTGGAGCATCCTCTTATTTACTTAAAAATACAAGCCCAAAAACGGTAATTCGTACCATAAATAAAGTGCACGAAAAAGGCTTTTATTATGATGAAAAAGTTATAACTATTATTCATGAAAACATAATATCGTCTAGTGGAAAACGGATAAAAAGCGATTTAGATAAAAAGCTACTTTCTAAAAGAGAATTAGCTATTTTAGAGCTTATTTGCGAACAATGCACAACTTCAGAAATTGCAGATGAACTTCATATAAGCCCCAGAACAGTCGAAGGTCATAGAAATAACTTATTGTTAAAAACAAGATCTAAAAATGTAGCTGGTTTAGTTATTTATGGTATTCAGAAAAATTTAATAGAGATTACGCCTGATTTTAATATATAATTTCACTCACTTATATTTATCAACTTATAAATACTAAAAAACAGGTATTTATACCTGTTTTTGTTTTCAATAGTTTCCCTTCTAAAATGCCTAAATATTATATATATATATATATGGAATATAATAACTAATAAAAACTTATAACATGGCACAATACATTGGTCTTATTAAAATTTTCTAAAAAAATTTTCTGCCGAGAGAATGGACTTTTTGTAATGAACCGTTATTTACAGTTAACCAATATTCAGTATTATTTTCTATACTAAGCACCACGTATAGTTGAAATGGTAGAACCACTTTTGCTTTACTCGATTTACACGGCAAAGCTCCTATAAGACCTGGAACTAGACCTGATTCATCTACTCGAAAATTAACACAACTACAACACAGTCAACACAATAACTCAACTATTAATCAATTACCTCCTCATACACCTGTTACAGCATTAACAGGCGCAGCTTCTGAAACTGCTACTATTGCTATTCCTTCATTTGATGCTACTAAAAGTGCTGCTTACCCTAATGATACTCGCGTTTTATCTAAAGCTGAAAATACAGCTAGAACTGAGATGAACCTTTATTCTAGTCTTGCAGCTGATACTTCATTAAAACCATTTATAGCTCCTGTAAGTAATATTAATCGTGTGGTTAGAATTGGTAATAATGGAGTTGGTCAAGCTATTTCTAATATGCAACCTTTTTTTATGGATAATAATTAGTCTTTTATTTTATAAAATCAGTCAAAAATCGGGAGTTTCTCTTGTCTTCTATTTGCCAATTATATACCAAAGAAGGCTGATATATTTTAAACAGCTCTTCAAACAATCTCATTTTTGCTTTTTCTTTTAAAGTAGTAACCTCAATAGTTTCTTTAATTTTATCAATACTTTTTTTATTGATTTTATTCAATTCTTCTTTAGAAAAAGAATTAAACTGACTTTGTTGTAAATAGAAATACTTTACATCCGGAGAAATTAAAATTTCTTCTTTAGCTATTTTATTAATGATTATTTTCTTTCCTATAGAGTTTATTTGAATGTCTAGCTTAGACAAATCATAACCAACCTCTACTTTTGCATTTATAGAAACAATATCTTTTTATCGAAAGATAAAAAATCGTAAAAATATTTTTTAGAATCGGAATGATTATAAACTTCAGAAAAAGTTCATTCAAAAACAACAAGTTTACTTAAATTTTTAATTGAATTTAGAACTACTTGTATTTCTTCTTGTTGGTGGTTTTTCTCTTTTTTATCGCACCAAAATTTGACAATTAGAAAACCTACTAAAAAAAAACGCACCTCTTTAAACTTTTTTAAAGATCCTAAAAGATTATTCTTGTACTATTATTTCTTCCTTTGGAAACGCATATTTACTAAAAATAAAAAGTAAAGAAACACCGATCGTTATGTATGCATCAGCTGGATTAAAAATATATTGAAAAAACGTAAATACATTACCTCCAACAAAAGGAAT
>Ga0209712_10004443_pt1 | contig 11140 bp, 6 predicted proteins | sample ArcOceMetagenome_FD_187443 | JGI IMG/M metagenome (GOLD analysis project Ga0209712, IMG submission 187443) | Marine eukaryotic phytoplankton communities from Arctic Ocean - Arctic Ocean - Greenland ARC118M Metagenome (SPAdes) (version 2) | ecosystem: Environmental > Aquatic > Marine > Oceanic...
CAGCTTCTTTTTCAATATTTAAACCTGAGCCTGTGCCATAAATCAAATTAGTCGCATCTTCGAGTACATAAGCATCCATGGTCATACCAGCAAGTCTTTCACCGGTATAACTGATTGAACCATTCACATAACCGGTCATATCTTTCGATATATTATAGAAATACTGCGCTTGTAAATTACCAGAGAATTTAGCTGAATAAGGTAATCTACTTCCTACCGCAGGAGCAATTCCAGCAAGTTCGTTATTGATAGACGTCAACTCGGTATCAATAAAGCTAAAAGCACCGGTAATGACTAGGTTGTCAGTGACTACCCAACTAAAGTCACCATCAATGCCTTTAATTTCTGCATCACCTACATTATCGGTAAACACTAAAAAGCTAATATTGGTTGGGTCAAAGCGAGAGGTTTGTAAGTCAGATATTTTTGAATAGTAGGCCGTTGCATTGAAACGTAAAGATTGATCAAATAACATTGATTTAAAACCTAATTCAATGTTATCTAAACTATCTGTAGTTGAGTACACAGGGATGCGGAAACCATCAAAGGCACCATCTTGGCTTGTAGACTTACCGCCGCCTGTTCGGTTGGTTACTGGTGGTCTGAAACCTTCTGAATATGAAGCAAATACCATCACATTGTCATTCACTTGCCAATCAAGTGATGCTTTGATAATAGTGTCATCTACAGTTAACGTACCATCATTATCAAGCAAACTGGTATCTAATTGGCCACTGGCAATGGCGGTTTGAATTGATGCCGCTTCTTCTGCACCAAAAAACTCGGTTAAGGCTTCATCACTTCCATCACCAAATGCACGTATTCTACCACTTACATCACCTGATGTTGTAGCACCTTTAAAGATGTCATCAATTTGATACCAACGAGCACCAAAACTTGCTGTGACTTTGTCGGTGATATCAAACTCTAACTGACCAAATACAGCGATTTGATCTATCGTGTGAGTCACATCATTTACATAGCTCACTTCAGCAGGAAAAGGTCCGCCATTGCTGTTAATACCTTCAGTACCTTGAAGCTCACGAGCTAAATTAGGATAAAGCTCTGTATTAGCTATTTTAAATTGGCCAACTGTTGATAAATCTTGAGAATCATAAAAAATACCCGCAGTAACACGCCAGTGGTTTTCAGCAGAAGTATTTAAACGAAGCTCGTGAGTACTTCGAGAGGTACTTGTTTCTTCTTTATAAAATTTGGTAGGATCGAAACATTTTTGTGCTTCAGGTGCTGCCGTATAATTACAAACATAATAAGCAGAAAATTGACCTCCATTGGTGTAGCCGGTGTAATCAATGGTTGAATTGATATCTCTGTCTAGATAACCACCCGTATAAACGATATCAAGATGTTCAAGACGGCCTTCTAATGTCCATGTCGTTAAACCAAAATCATCATTGTTGTTTTCTGGTGTAAATCGATTAGTAGATGTTACACCCTCAAGGTTTGGATCATATGCAAATACGCCTTCAGTATCGAGAGACTGTTGAGTATGTTGTACTAAAAGTTCCCACTCATCATTGATGAGATACGATAAACCAAAACGGGCTCCCGCATAGTTTGCTGTATTAAAATTATCTTCCACTAAAGCATCATTTTTGGGCGCTGTTACAGAAGTATTTTTAGGGTCTGCTAATGCAGCCCAATCAGCTGAAACTCTATCTATAACTACAGCACTGCCGTTATAGCCGCCTTCACCAGGTACATTTAATATGTTGTCTATCCAACCACCTTGGTAATCATTATAAGTGGCAACACGTACAGCAAGTGAATCCGTTAAAGACATGTTGAAATAAGCTTCAACAGAATTACTCAAGTCACCACCTTTTGTTGAGCTTATACTGGTATCAAAACCTGCAGAGAAACCATCATGGTTTGGCTTTTTTGTGATTAAACGTACGGTACCTGATTGAGAACTCGCACCAAAAAGTGTACCTTGTGGGCCGGGTAATACCTCTATACGTTCAACATCCGTTGCGTAAATATCTAAGTTACGACCTTGCATTGATACAGGTTGTTCATCCAAATAAAAGGCAACAGAAGGTTGCAATGCTTGGACTGATGAAACCGAAATATTGGTCTGTGTCGTAGCTGCGCCCCGTATATATATTTCATTTTGTCCCGGGCCCGTGCCCTGAAAAACCACATTGGGTAAAAATTCTACATATTGATCAAAATTAGATACACCCAATGTTTCTAGGCTATCACCTGTTAATGCACTGACAGTAACAGGGACTTCTTGAATAGATTCTATACGTTTAGTTGCGGTAACTTCAATGACTTCTATTGATGCCCTTTCTTTCTTTTTTGTTTCCTCAGCATAGATAGAGCTTGATGCTGCTATGGCTGTTAACATAGCACAATGCAGTTTCGTAAATTTCATATTTAGTATCCCTTGAATTTTTTGATTATATTTCGAGTTGATATTATTAGTGTTCTAACTATATTTGCCTTTCGTTATAGCTTAACAAAAAATGTGATTTTTTCATAACATTAATAGATATAGCTTACATTAATGACCCATCTTACTCTACACGGTTGTTTACAGTGAGACATAAGTAGATATAATATCAACACGAAACAATTTAGGGGAATAACTTGCCTTCAACCGACAAGAGTCAATTAAATATAAAGGTCTTCGGTAGTGCCTCAGCTATTATTATAGCGCTTTTGCTTTATACCGCCGCTTTACCTAAAGAAGCGCAAAATCTGTTTACACTTATTCAAGCGAGTATCATTGAAAATGGTAGTTGGTTCTATGTACTGACTGTAGCATTCATCTTCTTTTTTGTTATTTTCTTAGCCGTGTCTCGCTATGGTGATATTCGTTTAGGCCCCGATCATTCAACACCGGACTATTCACTAGTCTCTTGGCTTTCCATGTTATTTGCAGCAGGCATGGGCATTGGCTTAATGTTTTTTGGTGTAGCAGAGCCTTTAATGCATTATTTGTCACCGCCTACAGCTGAAACTGGTACCGTTGCGGCGGTTCAAGAAGCAATGAAAATGACATTTTTTCATTGGGGACTTCATGCTTGGGCTATTTATGCCATTGTGGCGTTAGTGTTAGCGTATTTTAGTTACCGTCATCATTTACCCCTAACTTTACGCTCGGCGTTATATCCATTGATTGGGGATAGAATTTACCAATGGCCAGGTCATTTAGTGGATGTTTTTGCTGTCGTTAGTACGGTATTTGGTGTTGCTACTTCTCTTGGTTTAGGGGCTTCACAAGTTAATGCCGGTTTTAATTACTTGTTCGATATTGATGTTTCTACAACCAATCAAATAATCATTATGTGTGTGATAACTGGTTTTGCCGTTATCTCCGTTGCAACAGGCTTAGATAAGGGAATTAAAATACTCTCTGAAACAAACATGATTCTGGCCATTATCTTGTTATTATTGATATTTATACTCGGGCCGACAGTGTTTTTATTACAGGCTTATTTACAGAATATTGGCGATTATTTAGCAGATATCGTGCGTAACACCTTTAATTTATTTGCTTATAAAAAGACTGATTGGATAGGTGGTTGGACAATATTTTATTGGGGGTGGTGGTTGGCATGGGCACCTTTTGTTGGTTTGTTCATTGCGAGAATATCTCGTGGTCGCACAATTAGAGAATTCATCATAGGGGTCATGTTCATCCCTACCGTATTTACGTTATTTTGGATGACTATTTTTGGGAATAGTGCAATTGATCTCGTCTATAACCAAGGGATTGTCGGTTTGGGTGAGATGGTAAGCAAAGATTCGTCAGTGGCATTATTTGTTTTTCTTGAAAACTTTCCATTAGCTTCGGTGCTTTCATTTTTTAGCGTGTTAATGATCGTCATATTTTTTGTCACATCGTGTGACTCTGGCGCTATGGTTGTAGATATGCTTTGCTCACACGGTAAGAACAATACACCGTTATGGCAGCGTATTTATTGGGCTGTAGGTATTGGTATTGTTGCTGCGATACTTTTGTTAGCAGGTGGTCTTAATGCTCTGCAAACCATGACTATTGCGAGTGCCTTGCCTTTTACACTCGTATTATTGCTCGCTATTGCGGGCTTGATTAAATCGTTAAGAGTTGAAGCTTTTAAACAAGATAGTCAACTGATAGCAAGTATACCTCATTCAAGCAGTGAGAATAATGAGAGTTGGCAAATGCGATTGCAGAACGTAGTGGACTTCCCAAATAAAAACAATGTGAGTAAGTTTATTAATCAAACCGTAGCGCCGGCATTTAATTTAGTGGCTAAAGAGCTAGAAGGAAAACAAATTAACGTTGATATTTCATCTGAAAATGGATTGAGTTTAATTGTTGATCATGGTGAAGCACAAGAGTTTGTGTATCGAGTACTTGCCCAAAAGTACTCACAACCTGATTTTTTTAATGAAGATAGTGAAGACGATGAAAATTACTATCGAGCAGAGGTGCACTTGGTAGAAGGTGGGCAGGATTATGACATTATGGGGTGGTCAAAAGCTGCAGTGATCAATAATATTATTGATCAATACCACAAGCATCTTCACTTTTTACATTTACTTCGTTAACTTTTTGGAGCGTCAGTTTTATTGGTATTGCTAATACTGCTGGCGCTCATCGGATTGAGTTCTAATAATGGTGAAGCATCAATTTCATTAGCGTCCATCATTTCTGCAAGTCGCTCCATAGAAGAGAGTAGCTGTGATTGCTCCCACTCTGCCAAGTTAGCAAAATTTTCAATAAAATGTTCTTGCAGTGCTTGAGGTGCTTTGAGCAAAAGCGCTTTGCCATCTTCTGTTAAATATAAACTTACTTTACGTTTGTCTTGTGTATTGCGCACTCTTGAAACAAGACATTTATTCTCTAACCTATCAAGAATGTTGGTCACGGTAGCGGCACTCAAATTTACATTTTTAGCCACTTGACTTGAATTCATACCAGAATCTTTATCTATTTCTAGCATGATCAATAATTGTGGGCTGGTTAAGCCAGAAGTCTTACTCAGATGTTTTGAATGTAAACCTATTGCCCTGATCACTTTTCTTAAGGCAATTAATAATTCTTGATGTTTTTCCATTAGGTATGCTTTTAACTTTGATAACTTTAACTTCGAGTTCTTTAAGTTTAATCAAAAATATTAATAACGGCTAGAAAAATTATTAAAAATAGCTTTTTTAGACTATATCGCTCCTGTAGCGTTTAATTATTAACGATAACTGAAGAGTATTTAAACTAGAGATTTTTTGGCTGAGGGTTTATCTCGTTTTTGTTATTAGTGTCACTTTATTAGAGCAAGTGGAAATAACTTGAGAAGCGGCGAGAGAAAAGCTTAACGCCTGGACTAGCAGGCCTGGAATATGACCTTTTCAATACGAGAAGCTTTTATGGCTATACCCGAAGAATAAACTCCCCTTGATAAAAATATAACCAAAGATCTTAAAGTGAAGCGATCATTTTTAGCAAGCGCTGTAACTAGGTAACGTGTGCTCACTTCATCTGTTAGTAAAATAATTGATAGCGATGCGCTAAGTGCTAAAAACACGCAATTTTTCATCTTACGCAAGCATAAATACTTGCGACTGAAGGCGCTATAGCTGAAGAAAAAGTGATGCCTGTCATGTGTACCATTTCGGTGATAGCGTTTTACTTCATTAAAAATCAATGACTGTCGAGTTTTAGAAAAGTAGTATATGAAGAAGCGCAGGTTTATTTAGCTTTCATTTATATTAATGAGACCCATGTAAAAATAGACTTTAATATATTTTAAGCTAAATATATATCTTGTATGTGTCTTAGGATGAGCAAGATGAGTTATGCCAAGAAGTAATATTTTTTTTATATATTTGCATCCATATTTTTGCGGCTTTATCTTCAGAGTGACCATCGGCAATAACCAGTGCGGATGCTTCAGCAATCATTTCATTGTTAAAATCAATATTTTTCATGAGTTGGTAGACACATGGCCATTGATCTTTTAATCCTGTCCATACCGCTTTTTTTATCCAACCATTTTTCGGATTCCCACAATCTTTAACGAGGTTTTTATTTATACCCCATGAAGGATCAGATTCGCATTCACTCGTATATGTTGGGAAATTGATAAATTTACCTTGAACTCTTACATCAGTCCAATTAGGGGTCCAATTCAATAACACAATAGAGCGCTTTTCACGAACCGCCGCTTTTAGTATATCCCATATAGATTTATCATCAGAAAGACGAGTAATGGTAAATTTTAGGTTTAGTGCTCTTATTATGTCAGCGTCACCAAAATCCCATAAACCCGTATAATAAACCCCTTTACCGTTTGTCGAATCATTAGAGAATAGATGAGAACACGCATTCATCGCTTGCCAGCTTGGTAATCCTTGACATGCTTTTTCTACATATTCTGGATACCACCAGTCTTCTCGACCAATGGCACTATGAGTGCCTATCTCTTCTATATAGTTATGCTTAAGCATCTTATTGAAATCTTTACTCATAGATGCTTGCCAAATCTCGACTTGTAAGTGAACAAGACCTTTTCGAAGTGCACCCCATTGATCTGCAGCACTAATATTTTGATATTCAACTTTTTCACCAAGTTGCTGAATTAAAGTACCTACAACTTTTGATAAAACCCGTTGGCTTGTCCAATTATTTAAAGGAATAACAACTATTTTTTCGTTGTCGTTTTTTGCAGCCAAAAGAGGTGGGGTGAACAAAATAAAAATGAATAAAAAAGGAATATAGTAACGGGGTAAGTGCATAAAATTACCTTGTTTATAATGTTTGATGAAATAGAAAAAATATTTAAAACTCCATTTTCAAACACTACAACCTACGCAATTTTATCTACAATTTTAATTTTTTAAAGATGACAATACTCAGTATAGATGGTTTTTTACACTTTGTTCTATGGGGCTTAAGTAGATCCGCTTTTGTTTGGCTTCGAAGTTAACACCATAGTCGCTGACCGATAAATCATCGGCTTAATGGCTATTCTGTTAATCATACTCATATACAGTTTTTTATTATAAAATTCATAAGATAAAACATGTACCTTAAGGTTATTGTGTTCTTAACGATTCAATCGGGGTAAGCTTCGCCGCTTGTACCGCTGGGTATATGCCAGACAACAGACCAATAAAGCCTGAAAAAAACAAGGTTAAAAGAAAGATTTCAAAATCAGCTTTAACCGGTACATCGACTAAAATAAACGTTGAGGTGAGTAATAAAACCATCACCACTAAATAACCAATAAAGCCGCTAACAACCGCAAGTACCACAGCTTCCATTAAAAATAATTGCCTTACTAGTGTGGTTGAAAAGCCAATTGCTCTTAATAAGCCTATTTCACTGGCTCGCTCATTTACCGTTATTGACATAATCGTTGCTATGCCAACTGCGCCCACTAAAAGTGAAATGAGACCCAGCGATGAGCCAGCAATTTTGATGATAGATAAAATATCATCAAGACTTGATATCATGTCGTCCTGAGTGATAATGGTAAAATCTTCTCGACCATGTCGTCGGGTCAAATGTTGTGTTACTTTATTCGCGACGACGTTAGAAGACATATTTTTACGGTAGAAAATATCGATTTCCATCAAGCTTTCACGATTAAATAGCTGCATTGCACTAGCGGTTGGAATATAAACCATCTCATCTAAGCTCTGCCCAACAAACTGACCTTTTTCGTTAAGTACGCCAACAACTCGAAATCGTTTTCCGCCAATATGAATAAATTGACCCACCGAATTTGATTGACCAAACAGTGATTGTTTGATTAAGGATCCTAATACGGCTAATTGACGAGGGCGATTAATATCATCTTCGGGTAAAAATCTACCGCTTGCTAAACTAAGTTGCCAAGCGTCCGCAGCCATATGGTTAACACCAACTACATCCGTATGCCTAGATTTTCCTTGTGCTTTAACCTTTGAAGTTCCAGCAATAACGGGAACAGTAAAAACAACTTCAGGTAATGTTTGTAAATACACGCTATCAGACAAACTGAGTGGACGAACCGTTTTTAATAAACCACCAAAGCCAAATGTCTGTGCTTTACCGGGAGACACCGCAATAATATTACTGCCGAATTGAGTAAATTCCTTCAAAATATACTGCCGTAAACTCTCGCCAATCGAATTCATTAAAACAACGGCAGCAATACCAGTAGCAAAACCAATAACCGTTAACCAAGTACGTTTTCGTTGTGAGTATAATGATGTTTTCACCCAATTAAGCTTATCAATAAACTGCATTTAATTACCCCGCATCGCACTAACAGGATCTTGGCTTGCCGCTTTTGCCGCAGGTAGCCAAGTAAAAAGTAAACCTATAACAAAAGACATTACCCCACTCGTTACTGCTGCCCACCATGGAATTATCAAAACAAAACTGGCAATAAACTGATTAAATAAAGTGGTTAATGTGTAACCAGTCGCGAGCCCTAAACAGACACCTAAACAAATTAACAAAGCAGATTCAGTTAAAAAAATAATACGTACTTCATTCGCGGTTGCCCCTATGGCTTTCAATAAGCCTATTTCTTGCTGCCTTTTACTCACAGAAATATAGCTAACGTTCATGATTAAAAATCCCGCAACCACCAAACTAATACTGGCGATTACGCCAATGGCGATGGTCAGAAAATTCGATATTCTATCGAATGAAGACAGCATCGCATTTTGGCTAATAATGGTAATGTCTTCTTCATCATCATGGCGTTTCTTAATCAGGGATAAAATACGTTGCTGAGTTAGGAGTTCGTCTTGTAGCGGTTTTAATCCAATTAAAATACGAAACAAAGCGGGTGAGTTAAACAGCGATTCTGCACTACGTATTGGAATAATGACCATATCACCCATATCTAGCCCGAGAGATTCGCCACGCTTTTCTAATATCCCAACAACTCTATGTCGCCTGTCAGCAATTTTTAACCACTGCCCCATCGCTTCATCACGACCAAATAAGTCGTCCTTTAATTGAGCGCCAATAATACAAATTGATTCGGCCAAATCAGCAGACTTTTGCCTAAAACCTAGACCATGAGAGAGTGTTAAATTTCGTACATGAAGAAAACCTTGAGTAGAGCCTATCGTGATCACTTCTCGGCTTTTACTTTTATGGCTGACTAAAGCCGTACCTAAAATAACGGGGGCAACTGACTTTACACTGGATAAATGCTTAATCGCTTGGGCGTCTTGAATGGTTAAATCACGAGGTGTTGTGCTATAAAAAGGGATTGAGCCACCCGAGGTTTCTTTCTTTCCAGGTAATATAATTAAGACGTCACTACCTAAAGAGGAAAATTCTTTACTGACATAATGACGAGCACCTTCACCTACACTGGTTAATAACAATACTGAGCAGACACCAATTGCCACAGCAAAAGAGAGCAGTGCGGTTCTTGTTTTGTGTCTTAATAACACCTGAGCACTAAAGCGCCAGCTATCACGCCATTTCACTTGTCCACGCCTATTTCATTGCAAGTATCGCTATCAGAGACAATGACACCATCAACCATTTTTAATTGTCTATTGGCTCTAGCACCAAGTTCATGGTCATGAGTAACCATAATTAAGGTAATGCCTTGTTGGTTTAACCCTTCAAGCACGTTAACCACTTCTTTACCTGATTTTTGGTCTAGATTTCCTGTGGGTTCATCAGCCAATAATATTTTCGGCGACATCACCATAGCCCTTGCTATCGCCACACGTTGTAATTGTCCACCTGAAAGTTGTTTCGGTAAATGCTGTAAACGATCAGCTATTCCTAAACTTTCAAATAACGCAGTGACAATTTCACCTCTTTTACTTTCATCAATTCCGGCGAGTACTAGGGGTAATTCCGCATTTTCTAAAGCCGTTAAACGTGAAATAAGCTGAAAGTTTTGAAAAATAAACCCCAGTGAATTTCGTCTTAATTTTGCCCTTTGTTCTTCTGTTAATGCCGTAGTTTCGGTGCTATCTAACACAAGGTTGCCATTATCGACACGATCAAGTAAACCAATCATATTTAATAAAGTCGATTTACCTGAGCCTGACGGCCCCATAATTGAAATGTATTCGCCCGCCTCAATAGAGAGGTTAATATCATTTAAAACATGTAAGGGCTTTTCACCGACTATATAGGTCTTATCAATATGGCTTAGCGTTATTTGCTTAGTCATTGTTAGCACTCACGCTCACTAAAGCTTTAGGTTTGATTGCACTATTACCAGAGGTTGACAAAATTTTATCTTGGTCTGATAAACCTGAAACTACCTCGGTTTGTTGCCAGTTACTTATCCCTAACTTCAAAGCCCTTTTTTCTATTCGACTGTCTTGATTAACAATAAAAACAAACTCATTATCAACAATAATGTCAGTGGGGATATAGAGCACATTTTTGTGATTTTCTAAGACTATTTCTATATCCGCACTGTAACCAGTGAGTAGCCTAGGTAAAACTTGTTTGTTAAAAGCAACGTCAACATCAACCGTTCTTGCTTGCTTAGCAAAATCTTGTACATAGGGTGCAACACGCTTCACGGTTCCGATAAATGTTTGCTCTCGAAAAGCATCTAAACGAATAACAACGGGATCACCTATTTGAATATCAGCGGCATCAACTTCATCAATGGGTGCAGTAATGTAATGGCACTGATGTGTCAGTAAATCTATTGCGGGTGGCATAGGAATTCCCGGTGGTGACGGCGTAGAATATTCACCAATTTCCCCCGTTATTTCAGCAACAATGCCGTCAAAAGGCGCAAACAACTTAGTTTGCTCGAAACTTGCTTGCGTTGTTTTTAATACCGCTTTTGCAACATCAATTTGTGCATTAGCAGCGGCACATGAAGCGTTAGATGCCTCCGACTTAGCCAACGCATTGTCTAAATTTTCTTGTGAAGCGAGTTTATTTAAAATAAGTTTTTTACTACGAGCTAATATGATGGTGTCATTTTTAGCATTTATGCAGACACTATTTTTAGTTTGTCTACGAGATATCACTAAGGCGCTTGCTTCATAAATGCGAGATTGACGGTCGGCATTCCATAAGCTCATTAAAATCTGCCCTTGGCTAACTAATTCGCCTTCTTTGACATCAATACTGGAAATGGTGCCACCAATAGGGAATGACATTTTAGCGCGTTGGCATGATGACACGGTG
>Ga0209712_10004445_pt1 | contig 11136 bp, 17 predicted proteins | sample ArcOceMetagenome_FD_187443 | JGI IMG/M metagenome (GOLD analysis project Ga0209712, IMG submission 187443) | Marine eukaryotic phytoplankton communities from Arctic Ocean - Arctic Ocean - Greenland ARC118M Metagenome (SPAdes) (version 2) | ecosystem: Environmental > Aquatic > Marine > Oceanic...
CTTACAATAACCCTGCTATTTGCCAAGCCTTAGCCTATAGTGGCGCATTGCTAACAGTGACAGATGCTCAACAAATAATATCAGCGTGCCAAAAATGGTTCGATAACCCTCAACAAAGAAAACTTGCAGGCGATGCGGGCAAACAAGCGTTAGCAGATAACAGTGGTGCGATTCAAAAAACCCTGGATGTCCTTACTGCTTATCAATCTTATTAATTGTATCCCTATTGTAAGCTACGAAAAAACGCGATTAAACGTGTTGCTTCGTCTTCCACACGATAACTGTCCTCGACTCTTTTACGCCCCTCAATACCCATTTGTGTAAGTTTTTTGGTATTCGATAATAATAAATCTATTTTGTCAGTCACGGCTTGTTGATCATTCACAGGCACAATATAACCATCTACACCTGGGCGAACAATTTCCTCCCAAGCGCCAGCTTCTGTTGCCAATACCGCTGCTCCGCTGCTCATGGCTTCCAAAACAGTTAAACCAAATCCCTCGTTATCACTCAACGCTGCAACCAAAGACAGTGCACTAAATATTGTGGGTATTTGTTCAAATGGAAGCTCACCGGTGAAAGTGATCCTATCAGCCATATTGGCCTGTGCCGCCTTGGTTTTTAACTGCTCGACAAACTCTTTGTTACTTGATGAAATTGCGCCAACCACCACACAATGGTAATCAGGATACTTATCAAACAGTTCAATGCAGGCTTCAACAAACAAGTGCACCCCTTTTTGTTGTCTGACGCGACCTAAAATTCCAATGCCATATTTACCTCCAAAGCCTAATTCAGCCCATGCTTGCTGTTTATCTTTAGCAGGTAAATAATCATTAACCTGCACGCCATGGGGGTTGACTAAGTTTGGGGGATCACATAAAAATCCCGCTGACCTTTTACTTACCGCAATCACAGCGTCCATTTTTCGGGTTAACCACACAGTTGATGCTGAACGTTTGCGCTGTGCGGCCGAACTAAACACTAGCTTAATTTTTGCTCTAAACAGGTATTTCAATAATATACCTTGGATCATTTCATCGACGCGGCGAGCATGAAAAATACGCCATTTGCCATTTCTGAGTGGTCTTCGACACATTTTTGCTGTTTGCCAAAAACTAATAGCTAAAGCTTGATCAGGTAAAAAATGTGGCCCCATGATGCGTAAGTTAATTAGCCCTTTTTGATAGGACATCACTTGCAGCATAGTGGATGTCACACCTGAAAAATTTGAATTGGAGTTACCAATAATTAATTCAATTTCGCCTGACTGTGCTTCATTAGAAACGTGATTATTCATAGATGGAAATTACTCAATTTGTTGAAACACAAAACAGCTACTTGGACCTGCACTTCCCTAAGTAATATGTATACAATACACTCATCACTTCTGATTCAAAATTATAACATGGCTACTATTAAGCAAAAAATTATAAACTCACATGTCATTTTATTTGATAAAGAACATTTTCCTGAGCCCACCCCCCCAAATTTTACAGGGCAATACTGGCAGACACAAAATGCCATAACCGGCCAATCCAAAGGTCGTGGCATCACCTATTTTTTTCAACATGACAAAAATGAATATGTTTTACGTCATTATCGCCGTGGCGGGTTGATTGGAAAAGTGCTGAGCGATCAATATCTGTACACAGGTCTTGAGCAATCCCGTGCATGGCAAGAATTTAGGCTACTGCAACATATGCAAACACTTGGTTTGTCTTCTCCTAAACCGAGCGCGGCAATGGTCACTAAACACGGTTTCTACTATCAGGCCGATATTATTACAACAAGAATTCCTTATGCCCAAGACTTACATTACATTTTGCTAGAAAAAAGCATAGCCGCAGATGTATACCAAAAAATAGGTCACACTATTGCCAAATTTCATAATCATCAGATTTATCATCACGATCTAAATATTCATAATATTATGCTTGATGCCGAGTATGGCGTTTGGTTAATTGATTTTGATAAATGCGGAATTAAACAAGGTAATAATTGGAAGGAATCAAATATCGCGCGTCTAAAACGTTCGTTTGAAAAAGAAAAAAGATTACATAATATTCATTGGCAACTGCCTAATTGGAAAATCCTAATGACTGCCTATAACACAGCAGTAGTAGCTAATTAAGCCGTTATTTAATCTCAGCAAATATAAGTGCATCTGTTTCAGAGTCAACATCATCTACTTCCTTACTCACAATAGTCCCACCAGGTTTGACTAACCAATCTCCGAAATGTATTTGGTAAAACCCACTCAATCTAAGTATTTCCTCACTCATGCTATTTAGTATTGGTGATGGCTTTTGCTGATCTGCATTAAGCCTTGGGCGATTTATGACCAATTCAAATAAATCACCATCACTAAAGTTTTCATTGATACCGACACTTAGCATTTTCACATCAGTTTCAAAGGTACTGCCAATAGCCCTATAATAGTGACGATAACCTGATTAATAAGTACCATGTTCATAATAACAATTTTTGACATCAGAGCTTGAGTTGTCGCAGACCACGTTGGTATCGCTTGCCTCAATACACACCTTACTGCCTAGTAGATAAATGGACATGCCAAACAGGTTAGCGTTATCTGTAACTCGATAAAAATCTGCTGCATCTTCACCTAAACGTTGTCCATATAAACTGATAAGTTGTTCGAATAGCATCACACCGTATTTGAAATCAAAACCAGCAATATGATTACCTAGCTTGGTATCTAAGGAATCATCACAAGCCGCCTCACCGTTTGAAAGGTCACAACCTTAAACCAATTACTAATGGAATTGGGTTGCCCCTTACCGCCCCACATAGTAATACATGACAAACCCACCTCTAAACCAGGAGCAGGGCTGAAATTAAAACGCGTCATCCACAACTTGGTATCGGGGATAACTCTTTGACTTTCCATCTGGCCAATTTGTGCGGTAAAAAACCAAGGACCAAGATACTGCAACCATTTATTTTCTGAACGCGTGGCTTGGGAGTGAGAAAAACTGATAGAGGGAACTGGTCTAGCATTATTAGACATAATAAGACTGCTAGATTGTGCTGGCCCCCACCACTGGTTTAATGAACCTATGCGTAAATTCCAATCACCAAATTGGTAAGCAATAAAACTTTGGTCAAAGTGACTTTTGCCAACACGCTCATGATCAACTGCGATTTGCCCAGCCCAGCGGCCGGCAGAAAATTCTTTGGTAATGTTGAGTTTGGCTATTTCAGCTTGCACACCATTAAACCCCATAAATCGGCTATCGTATGTTGCCCCATACAGGCTGATAATTGACTGCCCAGTTTGTTGTTTATGTGCTTGCAAATAATATTTTAATCGCTACGCAGATATTGCCGGATACTGGGAAGAGTTTGCACGTGGAGTTTTTCTAGTCGGTTTGCAATGCCTTTTCATGGAACAGGATAACTGCTCACGGATGTGTCTAGCACTCCCCACTCCACTAGTACTTGTAAATCTTGATGTAACTGTGGTTCCAGAGTGCCAATCCAAGGCGACGCCAAACTCTGCGTTGATATAAAGCTGCTTAGCGATAAGGTAGCAACCAACAAATGAAAACGTAAATACAATTTTCTTCCTTAACTCTATAAATATCAGATACATATAATTAACTTTTAATATATCTCTATTTTTGGCAACAAACACATAATGTTTAACATCATAAAATACGCAGAATATAATCGTAGACCCAGTAAAATCACTGAATAAAGGTGTATTTATTTTGTATTAAATATAATTACTCATTTGGTTTTTGCGCCTATTATAAGTAGAGATTTCGCCCGTAGGGTCTAATTAAACAAAGACATACTAAAGTGCCAAGCGATATCATTGTAGATACACATCTTGAAGAAAAGCCTTTCAATATCATATTAAACTATGAAAAGATCTCAGCTATTGGAAAGCTTGATATACGCCATAATACAAATAAATTAGTAAAATTCATCCCAATCGGGTTAGCCTAATAGAAATGAAGTAATAAGGTCAATTATGCATAGAAAAGCGATATACCCGGGTACATTTGACCCTGTTACTAATGGTCATGCAGACCTAATTGAACGTGCAGCTAAAATGTTTAACAAAGTGATTGTCGGCGTAGCTTCTAACCCCAGTAAACAGCCTCTGTTTAGCTTAGAAGAACGAGTTGAACTCATTAAACAAGTGTCGGCACATTTGGATAATGTAGAAGTGATCGGTTTTAAAGGGTTACTGGCTGATTTTGCTGAGAACCAAGGAGCGAGTGTTCTCGTTCGTGGGCTTCGTGCTGTATCTGATTTTGAATATGAGTTTCAGCTAGCGAATATGAATAGAAGACTCAACCCTGATCTTGAGAGCGTATTTATGACGCCCGCTGAAGAAAATTCCTTTATTTCATCCACCTTAGTCAAAGAAGTGGCTTTACACAGAGGCCGCGTCAACGAATTCTGTCATCCTGCGGTTATTGATGCATTGCAACAGAAACTACATAACAACTAGCCCCACTAAGGGGCTATTTACCAACGCTGAGGGCTCCCTCTTAACGCTGACAGGTCTCACAGCAAAAAGTATTACGTTGACCAATGGTTACTGATTTAATGGGCGACAGGCACGCATCGCAACTTTCACCCGCACGACCATAAACCAGTAGCTGTTGTGCAAAATAGCCCGGTAGTCCATCTGTTTTCCTAATGTTGAAGTAATAGACTTTATGGGCTGATTTTGTTGAAAACTAAGGTGTAACCATAGCAGGTTACCCCTCAGTACTTTATCAACAGCTCTTACTTCAGTACTAAGGGTTTAATATAAACTCATCCTTCCTAAAAAATAGTACATCACCACTCGTGTACTTGTTATGCAAAATATCCACAACATATTGTGACATATGTTGGCAATCCATCGCATTGGCATTGGACAGATTTAAGTTATCTCGGAACTTAGTATCGATAGCGCCAGGACATAAACAATAGGCTTGGTAATTATCGTTCGCTAAACATTTAGTGAACGTAATTACCGCCGCTTTTGAAGAACAATAAGACGACCAATCTGGATAAGCTTCTAAGCCAGCGGTGGATGAGATATTGACAATAGTGGTCTTAGGATTGGATTGTAGTGCCTGTTTTGACACTAAAAATGTACCGATAAGATTAACGTTTATATCATTGATCCATGACTCAATTTCAACCTCTAAAATCCGTTTAGGGTGAATACATCCGGCGTTATTAATGACTACATCAAAATGTTTTTCGTTAAAAAAATCTGCCACACTTTGAGGTTCAGTGACATCAAGTTCTTTCCGGCTCACTGCTGTGATTAAGTATTGATGACCGAAGTCTGCTTGAAAGCTTGTCGCCCAGTCGCCCTGTCCCCCAGTAATTAGAATATTAATCATATTTGATTACATCGGGAATGGAGTGTTTGTCAGATGAGCTAATCAATTCCTTATATTGTGTATAAATCTGTTTTTTGAGTTTGGTGCTACTAACACCCGAACCGTAAGGGAAGTAGAATACCTTAACTCCTAAGTCTCTTAAATAATCATATTTTCCTTTCCAGTCATCGCCCACCACAAACACATCTATATTAAGATCTATGACTCTTTCTGTGTGCTCAAGTGATCGTTGCGGTATAACGACGTCTGGATATTTCAACGCTTCGATAATAGCTATGCGTTCTTCAAAAGGAATTGACGGGGGTTTTTTATAGGAACAGACCAACTCATCTGTGCTGACTCCAACTATTAAAATATCGCCTAAGCCGGCACCATATTCAATCATTTTTAAATGGTTTCTATGGAACAAATCAAAGGTTCCGGACACATATACAACACTAGACATAACATACTCCATCAAAAAATATGCAGGTAAAAGAAGATCTAGTTCCTTTAACAGCCGCGTTAAAACAAAATGAGTTAATGAGTATTTAAAATACTGCGAATGGGCGCAGAGTTATATAGGTTTCTGCTGCATAAATTCACCAGTAAGCTAACACTTTCTCATGTTTTGGCGCAAGGCAATAGTGACTTTAGAGCATGTGGTAGGATTGATTCAATTACGTGTGGCTGCTGCAAGGCATGTAAATTTCTTGATATCAGCTTTATCTTTTTGCATGATAGTTTCTCGAACCAAGAATCAGTCTCATTGTATTTATATGTCTCATTATTTAATTTACCACGCTTTGCTTTGACCTTCAGTCAACTCGCTTTAAGGAAACGCAGTGAATCATTATCTGTTTTACATCGGTCAAAACTATTCATTTGAGATCCTTAGGCCGCTACAACAAGAAATTCGTAATCGAAATGGCAAAGTGTCTTGGTATATTGAGGGTTCAGAGGTCGACAGGAATAAATTTCATGCTGATGAACGTGTACTATCTTCAGTGCAAGAGATAATCGACTTTGCCCCAGTCGCAGTATTTGTGCCAGGGAATACCGTGCCTCGCTTTATACCAGGCCTAAAGGTACAAATTTTTCACGGCTTTGAATGGAAGAAAAAAGGCCACTACCGGATTCGCGATTGTTTCGATCTGTATTGTACTCAAGGACCACTCTTTACCGAGGAGTTTAATAAAATCAGAGAGATAAATAAAAATAAGCATTACGAAATAAAAGAAACAGGTTGGCCTAAAATAGATACCCTCTTCAATGCACCGGCCTATAAGTGGAGTACGAAAAAACAATTACCAACCTTGCTTTACGCACCCACATTCTCCCCAGCTTTTACCTCTGCTCCGGATTTATACAATGAAATTAAGCGTTTAGCCAAAGAAACCAAGTGGCAATGGCTCATTAAATTTCACCCTAAAATGCCCAGTGAATGGATAGAGAAATTTAGTGAGTTGACCTCAGACAATATTCATATTGTCGATATTGAATCTCTTGCTTCCGTTTTGCAGGCTGCGGATGTGATTATTTCAGATACATCATCGATTATTACTGAGTTTGCCTTACTTAATCGGCCAATAGTGACTTATAGAAACTCTGTTCCTGAACCTCATTTGATTGATATACAACAAGCATTGGAACTAGAAAAGGCGATAGAAGAGGCTCTGGCGCCGTCAAATGAGCGGATGCAAAAAATTCAACAAAATGTGGCAAGGCTGCACCCCTACCGAGATGGCCTTTGTAGCGCTCGGTTATTAGATGCAACGTTAGAATTAAGCGCCAAAGGATTATCTCACCTAGACCGTAAGCCCACCAATTTTATAAGAGAATTTAAAATGCGTATGAAGTTGTCTCACTGGCGTTTGTAGCCCAACTAAGCTCAAGATTGGCAGTTATCACAGTAGAACGTATTACGTTGCCCAATGGTTACTGATTTAATGGGCGACAGACACGCATCGCAATTTTCACCCGCACGACCATAAACCAGTAGTTGTTGTGAAAAATAGCCTGGTTGTCCATCTGCTTGCACAAAGTCTTTGAGGGTAGTGCCACCTTGTTCAATGGCGCTTGCCAAGACTTTTTTAATAATGTCCGCCAATTGCATATAACGTTTTTTAGTTACTTTACTGGCCTGCTTACGCGGATCAATACCTGCAATAAATAACGATTCATTGGCGTAAATGTTTCCTACTCCCACCACCACCTTATTGTCCATAATAAATTTCTTTACAGCGACAGATTTACTACGAGACAACTCAAACAACCTGTTTCCATCAAAATTGTCAGTTAATGGCTCTGGACCTAGTGATGCCAATAAACTTAGTGTGGGTTCATTACAACCTTGCCATAAACAAGATCCAAACCTTCGCGCATCATTAAATCGCAAACACACACCATTTTGCATGACGATATCCAAATGATCATGCTTCTTCACTTCAGTATCGCAATCTACTACACACAGCTTACCTGACATGCCCAAATGCAGAACAATGCTGCCTTTGTATGTATCTATTAACAAATACTTCGCACGGCGACGGATTGAAGTAATTACTAAACCTTCAGCTTGGTGTATGTCCATTGGAATAGGCCAACGTAATTGACGTTTACGTACAATGATTGTTTGAATAACTTGATTTTCAAGGTGAGGGCTAATACCCAACCGACTAACTTCGACTTCTGGTAATTCAGGCATGTTTTACTCTGATAGGGTTAACATTTGATAACTTGGACTGATTAGCTGATAGGTTTGCTCGTCTATTTTCACTAAGGTTTTATTTTCAAGCTGCATAAAATGATATTCAGTAGACAACGCTTGCCCAGCAAACCAGAGTTGCACTGTTGATAAAGGCGACTGCCCATTAGAGTTTCCATCAAATAAGCTGATCTTAGCATTGGTCCATTGTTCGACTAAGCTTACAAGCTCTTCATTACTATACTTAGTACCATATTTCCCAGAAGTTGTACGCCAGCCTTGACCAATTCGTTCTACTTTTTCTTGTTCAAACGCCATAGTCGTGATGGTCATGTTAGGGGCCACAAGAGTAAGCAATGATGGAGCATTGCTGTCCCCATCATTTAAAAAAAGGCTGCTAAAATTGAATAACATGATCAGTATTAGCATACTGACAATGATGACATTATTCCAAGCGCGCTGTGATAGCTTGATCATGTGAAAATTAAAACCGAATAAAATAAGGTGTGGGGGATTATGACATAAGATGTAAACGCAAAAAACCCGACAAAAGCCGGGTTCTTCAGGAGACAAAAACAATAAATTTACTTGATTTTGGCTTCTTTAAACAAAACGTGCTGGCGAATTTTAGGATCAAACTTTTTGATCTCCATTTTGCCAGGCATATTACGTTTGTTTTTATCTGTAGTGTAATAAAAGCCTGTACCAGCACTAGACACTAATTTAATTTTTTCGCGCATAATCTGCTTCCTTAAACTTTAACACCGTTGGCACGCATATCAGACAATACTGTATCAATACCTTTTTTATCAATAATACGCATACCTTTAACAGATAAACGTAATTTCACGAAACGGTTTTCACTTTCAACCCAAAAACGGTGGGATTGAAGGTTCGGCAAAAAACGACGACGGGTCGAATTTTTTGCGTGAGAGCGGTTGTTACCTACCGCTGGACGCTTGCCTGTAACTTGACATACTTTGGCCATGGCCTTTGTCTCCAAACAATCTAAAAATTTAGCTCTGACTCACGCTTAATCGTAATCAATCAGTAAATCAGCTAACGCTATTAACAAGAGGGCGCATTTTATACAGTAAACTAGGGGTGAGTTCAAGAATAATGTGTAGAAAAACAACTCTTTTGTCGCTAATTGCTCGAATAGGCTACCTAATCATAGTTTTTAAGGGTTTGTAGCTATTTCTTCGAAAGCACAGTTGCTTCTTCGAAAGTAAAATTGTCGTATGTTGCTTGTTTCTAAAATAGAAAAGCAACTGCTTACACAATTAAAATATTCGCCGTCTTTTTGGTTTTTTACGACTATCCTTTTTTTCAATATCACTGTCCATGTTTTGGTTGATTTCAAACGGATAAGGCTTTAGACCAAAAACACGTAGGTCGCTTTCCCACCAATGCTGGATATCTATATCCACAGGCCGACCAAACTTTTTTGACATCGCCAACAGCTTTTTTGCACCGACTAAGCTAATAATTTGTGCACAGGTTCTGGCTGGTATTTTGTTATAGATTTCTAAATTCGCATTGCCTAACTTTTCCGAAAAAACGAATTTTCGCTTAATAGAAAACTCCGCAAATTTAATACAATCCCAAAGCTGCTCAATCTGGGCGACATCATACATAAGCTTAGATAAAGCCGCGTTATTGATAAAATCATCTTCAAGCACTAACGCAAAATACAAGTTCTCATTCACTATCTTTTGCCACACTTTTCTGTGGCTAAGATAGCAGCCAATTCACCAGGAGTTAATACACTATGATACTGTTGATAATTCAATTCAGCGTCATAAAACCGTGTTAATGCATCATGATCTAACTTACTTCCATCAATCGCGCTATCCCTTTCAAAGTCATAATTCCAAAGCTGATTTTGACTTTCTCTCATTCGGGATATGAACCTGTCTAAGTTGATAATGAATATTTTTCTTAAATTCCTTGGCATATTTTAATAATTCTGTTTTTTAAAATTTACTTGGTAAAAACTGACTAATTCAACATAGTTCTTAATGCGAAATTAAGACGGTTTTGGCTTTATGACTAATTTTTGATAATACGTAATTCGTGAAGTAAAGGCAGGTCAATAATTGTTCTAAAATGTAACCCAAATCTGAGCTAAATTATATTTGCCGGATGATAAGTTCGATATAGATTTTAGTCGTTATCGTTTCAAGGTAGGTATTGCGAGCCCAAGCCTGAACTTTAGACAAGACGTTTAGTTTAATTGCTCCACACATTCTTAGTCCCTTTATTCGCTTGCGACCTTTTAGTTACATAAACATACAATTGATGTTGACTTTCCAAGCAACGATCCTCAAAACCACCTGAAATGAAAATAGATATTTTTGTTTGAAACCTTTAGCCTTTTTTAAGCAATATTTTGCAGAAAATTGTTTTTTTTAAATTTTTTTCTATTATCAAATAGTAAAAGACTTAAGGAAAAGACAATATGGAAATGTATTAATTAACCTTGACCGAGCAAAAGAAAGAATGGCTTTCCAGTGCCAACAATTTGATAGGCTGGGCTTACGTTTTTCTCGCCTTTCAGCCGACTGTCCGTCTCACCATGATAATTTCGTAAAGTACCAACAAAGCTGGCAACGTCCCCTAAGTTATTCTGAAGTGTGTGTATTTTTTAATCATAAAAAAATATGGGAGAGAATCATTCAAGAAAGTACTCCCATGCTAATTTTAGAAGATGATGCATACCTTGCTGACAACACCCCTGAACTCCTGAAAAAAATCGAAGGTTTGACAAATATCGACTATTTAAACATTGAGGCGCGGGGCAACAAACAAAAAAGTTGATCGCAAAAAACGCGGACTATTATCTTGATCAAACAGCTCTATTTCGCTTATATCAAGGGAGATCTGGGGCTGGAGGTTATGTTTTGTGGCCTGAAGGCGCAAAAAAATTATTAGCCCTTGTTGCGCAAGGTAAAATTGGAATTGTGGATAAATTTATTAATTCAAGTTATTTACTGAACGCTTATCAACTTGAACCTGCAATATTAATTCAGATGGACATGTGTGAAAATTATGGATTAAGCGTTCCCTTAAAAA
>Ga0209712_10004448_pt1 | contig 11134 bp, 8 predicted proteins | sample ArcOceMetagenome_FD_187443 | JGI IMG/M metagenome (GOLD analysis project Ga0209712, IMG submission 187443) | Marine eukaryotic phytoplankton communities from Arctic Ocean - Arctic Ocean - Greenland ARC118M Metagenome (SPAdes) (version 2) | ecosystem: Environmental > Aquatic > Marine > Oceanic...
GAGGGGAGAATCTTATGACATCGAGTGTCAGATAACGGTTCCCTGTAACGTCTATTGGCGAGTGAGAGATAGAGAGAGAGGAAGTAGATAATCCGTGTAGTTTTTAGTTACATGAGACTATCGACCTAGTAGATTACGTGAACGTGAGACGCTTCGCGTACTTTAGATTCTACCGGTATTTCGAATCGGTTCCAGATCGTAACCAGTTTCACCCTACTCCACTTTCGTAGCCTCTCTACGACTCACCTCCTCAATTTCTGCAATTCCAGTCTGTTTGGGATAATTAGCTCCGCGCGCAAAATAAATAGTTTTTGATATCGCCAAAACCACCATCCAGAGCCGACATCACATCTATTTTCTCATACTTTGTACTTTCGAACTTCTTCAGTTGCCATAATCGCGAGGCCAGATCCAACACACCTGGAAGCTTCGAGCAACCAAGACACAATTATTCAAATGAACTCACTAAGCACGAACCAAGAAACTAGAGCCACTGCTCAAAATCGTCGTGCCTTCGGAGTAAGTCGACTCGTTGACATTGCTGATCATTTTGTTTCTCAGTAAGCTTTATCGAAGCATCTTCAATGTCACAGAGACGATGTGGACTGTAAAAAGGATTAGATCGCATTTCTTGCATTGGAAACTGACGTTCCTCTCTTTTGATCAAATCCACCTCCTTCAGGATGTCACAAACAGGGTTCCCAAACAGCAGAACAAAAACAAAGATGCCGAGAAAAGAATAGCCTCTGCTCCTACAGATGATCGCGTAATCATTCGCCCTAGAACGAACCATAATGATGTAGAGGCAAGAGCACAAGATAAGATTTCTGAAGCTACGGTGCTAATTCATATGGTTATCCAAAATCCTGGTTTTGCAGCAAGTAGGAGGAATGAAGTAGTTGAACCAAAACTTAGGGGTTATCAGCACACCGGAAGGACAGATGATATCGATGCCCGTGATGCTGACGATGTTTTATCAGCTACCTCTTACGTCAACGACATGTACGAGTATCATCGTTCGAAGGAGATAGTTACCTCTCCAAGTCCCTCCTACATGGACAAACATACCTCGGTCAATAGCCGCATGAGAGAGATTCTTATTGATTGGTTGGTCGATGTACACTACAAATTTAAAATGGTTCCAGAGACCCTCTATCTTTGCGTCAATGTTATAGATCGGTTCCTGGAAAGGCAGACAATCGCTCGTGACAAGTTGCAGCTTGTTGGTGTTACGGCTCTCCTTCTTGCGTCCAAGTACGAAGAGATATACCCACCCAGCCTTTCTGACCTTGTTCACATCTGCGATGGTGCTTACAATGACAGGGAGATCCTCAAAATGGAAGTGTCTATTCTGAAGACTCTGAAGTATAACATGACGGTTCCATCTGCTCATGTTTTTCTCGTGAGGTATTTAAAGGCCGGTCACGCAAGCAGGAGGATTGTACAGTACGCTAGTTACATTCTTGACAGCACACTGCAACACTATGGATTGCTTGAATACTTGCCAAGCCAGCTTGCAGCAGCCGCAGTTATGATCGCAAGGGCGAAAGAACAGAGGCATACTTGGAGCCCAACATTGTTGAAATATACCTCTTATGTCGAGGAGGATGTCATCCCTGTCGCTCGAACAATTTTGAGTTGCATGAAAGGTAGAGGAAACCATGTCGATGCTGTTGAAAGGAGGTACGCACATACAAGATTTGGAGCTGTAGCAGGAACGGAATTTTACATCTGAGCGCATTTGTAGGAATCAAATTAGATCGATAGGACCATCATTAGTGAATTTCAAAAGCTATGCATCGTTGTAGAAAGATGCATCAGACTTATCCTATCCTAACTCTTTGAACTTGCAGGCGACACACAGACTCAGCAACATTTTCGAATTTATTAATAAATTTAAGAGAAGAACCTTTTTAGGTCTTAAGGTTTCCCCTTGATTTCAATTTTAATGTGCGAAGCAGGATAAATATTCCGAGCAGAGGTTCGAAAAGCTGAGAAGGTTTCAATTTGAAACTCTTTTTGATATGCCGTCTAACAAGTAACGCACAAGTAGCAGAATGAAGATATGACAGGAAGATAGAAAAGGTGCCGTGGAAATAAAGGCTTTGTGCATTGGACGAAGCTGAATCTGCCATCATATCCACTGCACACTTTGTAGATCGATGCAAAGAGGACCATTCCAGGCTTGGCATTATGATTTCCCACATGCACTTAAAACACCCTACAAGTACTGTACGTAGGAACATACAAATCCTACAGTAACGAGGTATATTTTGATGAAAATGTTATTCCCGTGATATCAATTCAAGTCAAGCGGTCCGACCAAAGAAAGTCATCATCGTTTCATCCGGCAACCTCACATTCGGAATTACTACTAGTAGAATCCTGTTGGTATTTCCTATCAGCTTACTCACTCTTGGAAGGAATCCCTTCCACGAAAAATTACAAGGGTGCCTGGATTGAGGTCCAATTGTTTTGGAGGAAACTCCCCATCCAAGATTTGCTCAACGTCCTGAATACGTGCCTTTCTATCTCATCATTGAACCCAAATGCGTAGAATTCTCCTCTCGCACGTTTTGAATGTATTCAAAGATCCCACCTGCTTCTGGCTTTTGCAGGAGAAGGGTTGATAGCAAAAGCAGAATTATCAATGTGCCAACCGAGCTCTTGAATCGTGACCTTCACACCCATAATTGATCGTAATACTGCTCAACGAATCTTTGTCATCGTAAAGTTTTTCGACACCCAATAAATTCTCCAGGAATCGCTGAAACCTGAAGTTATAATACAAGTCTTTCAGATAGTTGCATGGTATTTGATAGGTTGTATCAGTGTTGTATCACATCCTTTCGAAGTGACAACCTGCAGATTGAAATATGGTTAGGGGCCAAAGATTGGTTGCTAGGTTTGAGATACACTGAGTGTTTCATACTTCTACAGAAAGCTTGGTCTTCTATGCATTCTGCTTTTTTCACAAGGGATTGGAGGCCAGTTGGAGAAAGTTTGGAAGTAAAATTACTGAGTTCTTTTTCATTTTTTCACGCGTCTTTTCAACGAGGGCCTGGTTAAGGGAATACTCTTTGAGTTTTATTATGTGCTGGAGGTCAATGGCATTGAAATCCTGACTACGAAGAATTTATACGTTTTTATTGATAACCGAAGGGGCTTTGCAGCCAGATACCATACACTGCTGACACAGAATGATACCGGTACCGGGTACCTTGTGAGGTTGTGAAGAAAGCACAGCAGTGTATAAAGCTATAAAATATTATTAAAATAGAGATTACGGGAAAACTACCTTGAGAACCTCTTGCGTCACCCTTTCTATCAGATGTTCTGTCCCAAACATGTATGGATAATGATAATGCAAATCTTAATTCTACCGGGGATTTCTTCACTCTCGTGATCTAGCAGGTCGTTGCATCACAGCATTCCGAACAAACCGCATCCGAAGACCTCAAAGTCCAGTGCAATTCATCCGCGCTGCAACCAAACCTCGCCGATCCACTCTTGCACTGAAACGAAACATCGGTCCCACAAACCTGTCCGCCTGCACACCAATCTTGGCCGCACTCCACACCCTCGCAAGTGTCAACAGTATCAGGAATAACCATTGAATCACATTCTGCCAGGTCGCACTGATCATCACAGGTGCCTTCGATCCAAGGGATGGAAGAGCATCCACCATGAGGTCCTCCGTTGTGGAATTCGCAAATGAAAGGAGCAACCTCCTGGTTGCAGTTGGCTGCGAAGCATTCGTCAAAGGTACAAAGACGAACTTCGGGATCGCCCATCAGGGGCAGTTCCATCGTTGTTTGGCGAGGCTTTGACTGCCCGGAGATGAGAAGGGCAGTGGCGCTGATTAAGACTAGGAGAATAGATCCTCGCGTTTTGTTCATGAGAGGAGACTGGTGTGCCTTGTCGCCGGTTACGAGCGACGCTTGTTCTTCGATAGTCGCCTGCTCCTCGATGGAATGATATGAGTCTTTATCTGTCAACATTGTCTTCGTGTAGGAATGGTCTGGTGAATGATTGAGAGCAAGAAGTAGAGTCTGTATTGTAATTGTGAGGAATCTTAAGTTGTGTTCTCAAATAGTGTTCTCAACTCGATGTTTGATGGTTGATGGTGTTAGCCTGTACAATAAGTATGGCTGGTTCGACCCCAGATTCAAAGATCTTCGAAGTTGGATCTTGTTTTTTATCTCTGTGTGGTTGGTGGTGCTGGGAGAAGAGGATGGAAAGAGAAGCCCCGAGTCTGAAGTCCCTGGGGGTTGGGGCGCACCCCTTTTGTCTGCATTGGCATTCTCATCTTTTAGCGGAAAGGCTATTTTCAGTCACCAGATAGAGCCATCAAAGATCGATGCCAACACTCCCCAGAGGAAGAATCCATAGACTACCTAAATAAGATAATATACAAAATGAATGGAATTCTGAAGTTTGCTGTTTTGGAAGTTCTAGGTTTTGAGTTACTAGGACCTTTTCTTTGTCTTTCTTTGTTTGCTTCGCTCCTTTCGCTTATCTCCCATTTTTGCTCCATCCTGGAACGTCGATTGCAATTCTTGCTGCTTCTTTAATAGACGTGTTGGTTCAGCCTTCATGGGATCTTCAGGCCATGGATGTTTTGGATACCGGCCTCGCATTTCTGCACGGACTGCAGGATATGTTTGTTTCCAGAAAAATGGAAGATCTATCGTTTGCGCGAGGGGTTTCCCAGAAGGAGACAAGAGAGAAAGAGTTATCGGAATGGAATTATGTGGATAACCAACACAAGGAGATTCCGTTGCACCAAAAAATTGCTGAAGTTTTGCAGATGCTAATGGGGCTTTCCCGGCATCGTAGCTCAGAGGGACACTGGTTTCGTCAGGGGCTTTTATTTTGGTAGGGAAACATTGATTTAGTACCCTTTCTTGATCAGCTGCTAAGGAAGCTTGCAAGATTTGCAAAAAATCTATTGCTTTTATTGAACCGGCAGCCGATAGCCACGGTTCAACCAATAATTTCAATTCATCTTCGTCCTTCTCCTTACCGCTTTTGGTGTCTATTGCATCAAGCGCAGTGAAACACTGAGGCCATTCTTCATCATTCGATAGTTGACGTGCAAGGCGAACCCTATGCCTGAGTTCTGAAATTGCTGCTAGATTCTTCTTTGACTGATTTTGCATCAATGCAGTACCCACGCCCCCTAAAAGAGCTATCGCTCCAAATAGAGCCTCTGTTACCTTTTCAGGAGAAGGGGAAGGTAGTGGCGACGACGAAAGTTGCAAAGAACCAACCTTGACAACCTTTCTAGCTCTCACTTCATACCCAGCACTCGCAACTGTATACACTTCGTCCGTTTCTTCGGCAACATCCAAGAGAGATTTCAAATCTATATTTGCGTAGGATCTGATGCGTGTCTTATCATCATCACCAGTGGAGGTATCAACAACAATTATGTATTCCCCTTCATCACGCCTGTTGTCCAAACGAGCCGATTGACCGAGGCTTAACATATAGGTTGATCCGCCATACGAAGCATCACCTTTTCTCTGAGCAATTAGATCTATAAATCCTGGTAAAAGTGCTTCACCAAGAGCCTCTGTTACTTGGCCGACATTTATATCCCCCGCCATAGTGGCCTCCACAGTATGTTTGGCATTCGAACCAATCCTTGAAGCATATTGAAGAACTTTCTCCCCTTCAAAAGATGACATGCCACTATTAAGTACGTATCTCACTGTATCGCGAAGATTTGGTTCCTGATTCTTGCTACCTAACTCCTCATCAACAATAGCAGCAACTGTGATAGCCGCGACTAGATGTACAGATCCGAGTTCAGCTGATCTAACAATCGACGATGCTAACCTCGGATGCGTATTGAGCTGTGATAGGCGCTTTCCATGCGAAGTGACCCGGAATCTAATTTGATTTGAATCGGGTACTTTGTATTCCTGTATTGCTTCAAGGTCGATTAGCATGTTATAAGCCTTCATGAGACTATCTTCAGGAGGAGAATCAACAAATGGCACATCGTTTAGAATTTCTTCGACAGAACTGCAACCCCAGTCCGATAGTAACAATGCAGTAGGAGCGAGATCAGTGGACAAAATCTCTGGCATACTATGCTGTGGCATTCGGGCAAATTCTCCTTCTGAAAAAAGACGAATACAAACCCCATCCTCGACACGACCTGCTCTTCCAGCCCTTTGGATCGCGGAGTCTTGTGAACATTTTACAGTGACAAGCCGAGGAAGACCAGTGCTCACGCTAAACCGGGGCTCGCGCCGAAATCCGGAGTCCACTACGCACGTAACTCCTTCAATTGTCAAAGAGGCTTCTGCAATAGGAGAAGAAACAATAATACGGCGGGCACTACGATCTTTCTTTTTAATCGCTCTATCCTGTTCTTCTTTTGGAAGCGCTCCGTACATTTGGAAGATTTCTATGTTTCCACTCAATCTTCTCGAACGAAGCTCTTGTACCACCCTTTTTATCTCCTTGGCTCCTGGTAAAAATGCCAACACGTCTCCTTTGGAGGGTGCTCTTAACAAGCCTTCTTCAATTGCATCTGCCATGGTCCTTACCAGTAATTTATTGTCAGCAAGAAGCGCACCATGCAGTGGACTTGATCTTGTTGCATGCTTCACAGTGATGGGAAATTGACGACCCTCTGATTGAAGCAAATTACAAGTTTCTGCGCCTCCAAGGACGCGAAGAAGTTTTGATCCAGTGCTCTCATCCTTATTATCAACAGCAGAGGAATCAGTATTCACATCACCAAGTAGAGTAGCACTCATTACGACTATCTTTAAATCAGGTCTAAAATTCACTTGAACTTCTCTACACAGTGCTAGCGCTGTGTCACTGCCAATCCCTCTTTCATGAAATTCATCTAGAATCACAACATCCACACCACTCAACTCTGGATCCTTTCTCAATTTATTCAACAACACACCGTCTGTCATAACTGTAACTCTTGTCTTTGAAGATGTTCTGCTCTCACCTCGAATTGCATAACCGACTCCCTGTCCCGGTGTCTGATTTACGAGGCTTGCCATTCGCTGAGCAGCTGAACGTGTAGCTACTCTTCGTGGTTCCAACACTACCACATTTGAATATTCCGAAGATAAGAAAAGAGGGACAATTGTGGTCTTTCCAGCGCCAGGACTAGCTTCGAGGAGAAGATTTGGTTTTGATCCAAGCGCATCTCGAATTTCATCCAAGATGCTGTAAATGGGCAAACTTGTAATCTCATCCTCTCGTACTTCATTGAAGAGGGAAATTCGCGATGAAATTATTTCTTTCTCTTTTATAACTCTTGATTTAATCACTGGAACTGGTGAAAATGCAAATACATAGAGAGCGTGGAACAAACTCACAGCTGTGAAAGAAAGCTTCCACCCTTTCATCTCCTCGTTGAACGTTAACGTTGAAATAGTAGGTTGAAAGGTGAGTGAGTGGTGACTGGTGACCAAGGAAGTCAAACATGAAACCGTGCTATCATACCACACCGTTGAATGGGGGGCAGAGGAGGGGGAGTAAAGAAGAGAAAGATTACAATCCTCCTCATAGAATGCTCAACATTTTAAAAAAGTACTTTACTTGTGTACAGTGAATAAGTAGTGTAGACTAGTTAACTTGTAGTTAATTATTTCTTCCACTCACTTCAACAGCACGGAACACTCCAGAATATAATAGGAAATACAATAATCACGTCTCGACTTGACTACTCAACTCAGTGCAATAATGATAAAAGCAAGCTAGCGAGCAGCAGCCGATCCTACTTTGAAAAATAGTGTCAAAGAGATTAAAAATCATTGTAAAGAATTGCTTCGCCAATGATCGTCATCAGGAGCAGGAAAATTATGACCCTTTGTGCGTTGTAGGAACGAAACGTTTACGGGGCATCTTCATGTTGTTCCCTATTGTGAAACCAGAAGGTGGTAGTATAAATAATGAGACCGACCCTTACATGCAGCGGATTTTCCTAAGATGCTATGTATTGGTATTATAATGTACCGTCGATACCGCATCCTCTAGAGTCATGTGTGCGTATAAACATGGATATCATCAGTATTAGTAAATATCATATTGTTTCAAAATCTACTGGACCCCATGCGGTTTCATTTTTTCTAAGTTTGTTCTTGGGCGTTCCTGAGATTTTGGCGCGTCAACGAAAATTTCTTTCTTCTTCCTTCGAATGATGACATGTGCGATAAGAGCCAAGAAGCACACACACAAGAAGTGAAAGGAAGTGAGCCGTATAAAAAATCAACCGACCACATTGTAAATTGTACATCCGGATTGTCACCATGCCCGTCACCACCCGATCTGCAAAGAAGGTAAGTCAAACAAACTGTGCAACAGTAGTTGCATATAGTCAATGCAGTTATTGAAAGAATAAGACTACTAGAAGTGTTATGCAGTCTGAACAAAACAACAACAAGACTCTCCGCACTCCGGCCGCAAACGAACAGCACAGCTGTGCTGCCACCACTCTCGTCGGTACTGTATATTGCAATATTCGCTCACTCACAGTATTTTCAAATCCAAATAATCTGATCAGAAAACACATCCGGGACAAAGGAGGCGAGCTCGTAGTCCGCTACCAATCATCGCCGGGAGAAAGCACAAGACGACGTTCCATAATCTTGACGATGATCTCGTATGTCTCTCCCTTTCCTTCCTCGGCACTGGACACTATAGATACGGTCCTTTAGCTTGCGAAAGGCTCCTCAAATGCTACCTTGCCGCGAATGGTGATGGAATCACAACTGGAGACAGTGTCACTTCTTCCATCTCGTGTGCTCAGCAATATTTAGAAGAGGAAGTATATATGGATGATGACCCTGAATTTCTTGAATACGACCGTGGAGAGCTTCTATTCTTCTGGTACAGTGCTGCAAGATACGGTCGTGTGGACGTTATGAAGTGGGCCCATCAACAAGGTTACTCGCGAGTTTGGGAAAATACCGACTACTTGTTTATGGGTGAATTTGAAGGATGTCATGATCATAACATTTGCAAACAAGCAGCAAAGTACGGACAACTTGATGCTTTGAGGTGTTTGATAGCTATCGGCTGTGGCTGGGACGAAGAAATTTGCTGCGCTGCTGCTGAATATGGGCACCTCTCCATCCTTAAATGGGCGAGAGAGAACGGGTGTGACTGGGACTACCGTACGTGTTCTTCTGCTGCTGGAGGTGGGCATCTCAACATCCTCCAATGGGCGAGAGAGAACATGTGTGACTGGAATGATGATACGTGTTCTTCTGCTGCTGGAGGTGGGCATCTCAACATCCTCCAGTGGGCGAGAGAGAACGGGTGTGACTGGGATCGTCGGACGTGTTCTTCTGCTGCCAAAAGTGGGCATCTCAACATCCTCCAATGGGCGAGAGAGAATGGATGTCCATGGGACAAGCGTACATATGCAAGTGCTCAATATAGCGGCAACTCAGAAGTGCTCAAATATGTTATCGATCAAGGGTGTCCATCAGACAACTAGGAATCGGTCCTACATTATACTCGTATTCAAATATTATATGTGAAATTATTATATTATGCAATTTAATAAATAACAAGAGCTCTGAAAAATTCAAAAGTCTTTTTCCAAACCAGTAAAAATCTCAGCCCAAGTTGACCCTCTGCGTTCTTTTCCGCTCACAAATACATCAGAACTCGCAGTGTTCTTTTGCTTCACAATATTGCTGAAACCAACAGTTTGCAATGGCTTTCCCGTATCAGAGTCGTAGCACTCAAACGTTGTTTCTCCTGCAATCTTTGAATACTGTGTTGCTTCGATGCAAAGGGCAGCAACGTCACTTCTAGAAATCCTGCCACTTTTACTATCTCCCTGATTCAATTCCAGAGCCCCAACCCCCTTACCTGGTTCCTCTGTCAACCCACCTGGACGAATCACGGTGTACGTGCCAACAGATACATCTATATTCTTATACATGTCACGAACTGAATCTTCTCCTTTGATCTTCTCTTGCATGATTTTTCCAAATATGTTGAGGAATTTGTAGACGGGACTATCAGGCTTGGTGACGGCCCCTGAAGAAACAATCACCAAATGAGGAATTTTCAAATCAATACAAGCTTTTGCAACGTTGACCAATCCCAAGTTATCAACTGCGGCAGGGGTTCCACCAGCCTTGGAAGAACTAGCAGCGAAAATGACTGCACGGCTTCCTTTCAATGCAGATGAAATAGTGGACGGTATGGTAACGTCGCAAACTTTATTTTGAAGTCCCTTCTCTTTGTTGTCCTCCGTATTATATACTCCTGTATATTCTCCTCCTCGGCTCGTGGCCACGACATTGATGCCCCTTGCTAGACATGCACCAATGCATTCTGATCCCGTTTTACCGTTTGCGCCAATTACGCAAATGGGTCCATTGACTGAAGAATCTCCACTGTCTTGTGCGAACGCAGGCTGGAGAAAGAAAAAGGGCAAGGAAGTTGCTCCTGCAGCAGAAGTGAGAAAGTCTCTCCTCCCCTTGTTCTGAGAAGAAGACGAATACTCTGCTTTCTGAGAATCAACGGGCTCTGCTGCAAAGAGAGGCTGTACAGTAGTAGTAGTCCTTAGTCCTGCATTAGTTCCCGGTACAGTGAAAGCACTGCTAGATGAGGCGACTATGGCAACGATGCCAACAAGTCTAGATATTGTCAACGTCATGATGAAATGAGAGGCTGAAGAAGTTCGAAAGTGCAGTCAGTGTGCAGTAGTGTGCAGTATCAAAACGGCTGCGAGCACGGAGCACGGATCAAGTCAGGACAAGGGTACAACGGTTTTAACTTTTAACGCTTATCCCTGCTTATGATCCGTGGTGCTTTAATTAGCCTCTCTATGACAGGTGTCTTTTGGATCTTTTTCTGTGTCTTACGAAGAATCTTGTTTTTCTATGACTTTTGAAAAATCAGTCTTTTTTACATTTCTACGCATTTATCGCGCCTTCTTACAGTTTGAAGTTTTAGGGCAGCACAAGGCATGCAACATGCGAGCATGGCGCAACGTATGTACAACATATACAACAGACAGTACATGCCGTTTCTATCATCAATCACCCCTCATCCCCGAATTAATTATACATCTACATCCACATCCATATCCATATCCACAGAACCTCTTCAAGCCCACAATGTTCAACAA
>Ga0209712_10004449_pt1 | contig 11133 bp, 9 predicted proteins | sample ArcOceMetagenome_FD_187443 | JGI IMG/M metagenome (GOLD analysis project Ga0209712, IMG submission 187443) | Marine eukaryotic phytoplankton communities from Arctic Ocean - Arctic Ocean - Greenland ARC118M Metagenome (SPAdes) (version 2) | ecosystem: Environmental > Aquatic > Marine > Oceanic...
TGTTGTTCATTTTCATGTTCATCTTCATGTATACAATGTGTTTGAGTTTGTATTAAATCTGAATGCATGGACAGGATGGAGTATACATCACTGTGAATGAGTTTGGAGAGGTGACGATGCGATCCGCACCCTTTGACCATTTCTTCTGCCAGTGTTGAATCTAACGTTGATATCTGCAAGTGGATCAATAGAACTTGGGACAGGGTCTTGCTTTTATTGGAATTCGCAATGGGTATAATGGAGAAGAATTTGAAGAAGGTTTGAAGACGTGTTCGTGTACGTGTAGTGATTCTTTCTTTTCTTCTGGTTGAGACTGAGACTGATACTGAGACTGGCAGCATTGTACACACACACGTATGGATTCAAGAAAATTCATCCATTGATCAATAGCTTGTGCTAGAATATTCACAAGAGGCGCTTCGAGTCCTCCATCCATTGCAGAAATGAGACCCACGTCATTGTCATTGGCTGTATTCGTACTATTCATACCGGTATGTGTACGATCATTATGAGGTGATGGTATCGATGCCGGTATCGATGCCGGTATCGATGCCGGTACGTGTAGGTGTTCGTGTACTGTTCCTAGGGCGAGCATTCTTGCATCATATGAATCATCACGTGCTAGGCGTAGGTGATTTATATATCCATTCTACTACTCTCAACACATACGAATCATTCGAAACGCTATATGTAACTTCCATTCCAAGTACCTTCATCAATAGTACCTTATAGGCAATCGCAATTTGGAAATCGAAAATATACAAAATCATTTGACTGAATCAAAATGAGCACCAAACACCAATCGCCAAGACGAAAAACAGGCAAGAGCCATTTTCCAGGTTCGATTGAATTAGAAGAAGAAGAGGTTTCAAGTGACCAGAGATCAATTTAAAATTTAAAATCACAAATACAATGGTAAAAAACGATACGTTCGAACTTTTGTGGTGGGATGGCGTGAGCCAAGCAAACGCCCACGGGCGTGTACGGAAAAAAATCTCACGAAACAAGAACCTCTCCAGCAGAAACTCAACGGACGGAGGCAACCCAACTGCTCCAGTTGATCCAAGAAACAACTCCAGCCAGAAACCTATGACCGCATCAACTATATCGAGACTAGTAGTACTCAGGTTGGATTGAAGCAATTAGAAGAAGAAGAAGAAGAGGTTTCAAGGAAGAAAGATCATCAATCAGTTAAAGGTAAGAAGGAACCCGAAGAAAATTGCCGAGGACAAGGTGAGACTACAGAGGGAAGAGGCCACCACTGAAGAGAAAGAATTGCAAAAGCAAAGAAAGCTGCGGAAGCTTATGAGAAGACGAAGCTGCAAATAAAGGCAGCCGAAAAAGAAAAATTGAGGCCGGCAATGGAAAGAGGCCGCCGAAGAGAAAGAATTGCAAAAGCAAAAGCTACGGAAGCTTATGAGAAGGCGTATTGATAACAGCAAATTCAAAATGAGGCAGCCGAAAAAGAAAAAGTGAGGCCGAGCAAAAGCCCGGAAATTTTCAAATTACGATGCGATTTTATGCAAAAGTCGCAGAAAGCAACACCCCCCCGCGTGGCGATGCGATTGGGGTTCGACGTTCAGCCACCAATGAAAATCAAATAGATCTTACTAACAGTCAGTACGTACGGTATGTACCATACATACTGTATCATACACAGTACAGTCAACATGGTTAGCATAGCACATAACACCACTAGAATTGAAGCTGATTGATAGGATCGATAGCGTACTTGTATTTGTATTAAACCTCTTGCTAAAGACCCAACGCAACCGACCCATTGCAATCTATAGTTTGCAAGATATCCATTTCTTGTTTGCGTGAATTACTAATTACACCACACTACATTACCGGACAGGAAATCAAATCAAATCAAATCAAATCCACACAAAATGGAAATGGGCATCCCAACCAATACCAATACCAATACCAATACCAATACCAATACCAATACCACACGTACAATTAAAATTACCACTGTGCCATACCAAAACGGCACCGGCACTAACACGGCATCCTCCACAGGTATTAATACAGCACTCAACGGATCCAATCAAGCTCATGCTCATGCTCATGCTCAAGCTCAAGCTCATGCTCAAGCCATCGCCAACAATCAAGACGAAAGACTTCACAAATTCCTAACAAGATTACAACACACAAAACCGACCGTCCCCCCCTCTTTAACACGCCGGATATTGCACAAGCAGGGCGTGGGATTCTCCGATCCATTAGTTTCCACCGTCGTCTCATGTGCCGCCGATCGGTTCCTAGCAACGGTACTATCCCAAGCGCTCGTATGTCGCGATCGGAGGTTCAAAGGGGAAGAATTAGCACGAAAGGAAAAGAGGGAAGTGGAACGGGTGAGAAAGAGGCGGAGGACCGAACATTCCAAAATTGCAAATAAAAAACAATCACTTGAAACAGAGCTGGAGGAATTTGTCAATTTCAAGAAAGGGCAAAAGTCGCCGCAGAAACAGGATAAAAAGGGTTCCAGTGAGTTGATTAAGTTGTTAGAGACTAATACGTTTGATGGCATTGGGAAGAAGGATTGTTTGGATGAAGAAGAGGACCATTATGATAAGTTGGACACGAGTACGAGTACACGTACCGGTAACAATGGAAATACCAATAGCGATGGCGATGGCGATGGCGACTCACACAAGGATAATGAAGGGGGGAATCGGAGTTACGAAGAAGACGAATCGGATGAAGACGACGACGATGACGATGATGACGATAGAGACATATTGCAAATGCGCGACCTGGTCCGACCGCTCGAAGCATGGGGACTCTCGCTGACGGGCAAGATGGGTCTTGCCACGGAACCTTACATTCGAACTCTCAAGGAAAAAACAAATGAGAATGAGGAGGATAATGTGGGACTAGATGGGGAAGCGGATGCCGCCGATGCGGATGAGGAAGATGATGAAATGGCCGCTGCTGTCGAGAAGATGACTCCGTCTAGAAAACGAAAGGCTGGGGCGAAAGGAAGTCCTGCTACGAGTAAAAACGACGGAAATGTCACACTTGCTATTAATATCCCGGGGAAAAGTACCGCATCGTAATATACTATTGATGCCACAACACAACCCCTCTATTGCCTGACTTGCATAAGATTCTCAAGCTACAATAATCACAATGCCGACTTTCAAAGTTTGAGAAACCAACTACACGTATGTACACGTAACTCACTCAAGCTACGTGTGTACACGTGAGTGAGGTACGTTTTCTGCTTCGGAGCAAATGTGTGAAACCCTTTGCTCTCCTCATCTAGTATAGTATTTCGTATCCAAGGGCACCCACTGAACAGAAAACGACCGTTCGCGAAAAAAAACAGGACATTGAAAATTAATCTAGTTTGAAGAAAGAGTTGTTGATGAATAAATACAAAATACAAGTAGCATACGTATGTACCACCGGTATCTTTACACATATCCCGGTACCCGATAACTAGCTCCTACATTAAGTTACCTACTGTACAGAGCCTGTACAGTATATAGATCTCACAAGCAGGATCATCGCACCGAGCAAGCAAATCAAGAAGCGGGATTTGTCGACCGACGGAGGAGGAGTGGGATGCATTCCTACTGTAGTGGTGGATTGAAGCTACTGTAGTATAACATGTATTAGTGTACCCGGCAGCAGTGTTCATTTGAATGATAAGATATGATATGGTACAGCAGGTACGATGATTGATGATTATGCGATTGAAAAATCTATTATGTGCTATCTTGATCAAGAAGGACGATTAGGTCTGCCTCTTATCAATCTACTCGCATACCTCAAGCATCCCTTCATTGATCAATGGCACAATCTGGTCAGAATAAGCAATGCCAACCGAGTGTACTTTCCCATCCGGCATTTCATATTTTGCTCCCTTATCTGGACTACGCCAAAGTCTGCAACCAAGAGGCAAACCTTGAAACCTCAACTGCAAGGCGTCTTCAACATCACGAGCATTGATCTTGATTGATGAAGTAAACAATGTTACGACTTTGAAACCAAGGTCGTTTATCATCTGGTTTCTCGTGATGATGCTTCCATCAGATTTACTCTCATGCCTGTACAAATGGCTTTTCTTAGTGTGTCTCAACACCACGGGTCTTCCTGGTTTGAAATGTTCAACCCCTTTCTTGTCGTAAAAGTGGCCACCTCGTGATCCGAGAAATGCTGCAAATTCTGTACCAGTAATAGTAGCATCGCGAGAAGTGAAGAAAATGTAAAACGAAACAATCGAAATCGCATAAGCAGAAAGCTTGAAAGAAGAGAGATTGCTCGCAACCATGATTTTCAAAAAATCAGTCGATTTGAACCATTCGTTAGCCTGAACGATGGAATCAGCCTTCCTCTCGGCACCTTCTATGCCAAGGTAAACCTCATCGTGGTACTTTGACTTGGAAAACTCAGATTCGTGTGCGGCTCGAACTTCATCCTGTTTCCTTTTTCTGTCGATGGGGTTGTTTTTGGGGTTGTTGATGGCATTTGAAACCTTCTTCCGTGATGCATGGTCTGAAGTACTGGTACCAATGGCTGCCTTTGCAAGTCCTCTCTTTGTATGTTCAGGGCATATATTAATAATTGGGCGAATCGTTTGAATTTGGTACCTCAGTTGTCTTTCGATTTTCTTCTTTGATATCGTTATACGTATTTAATAGTTTACGATATATGGCTTGGGCTGCTATCATAAGATTATCTTTTAGAATTCCCCTCAAAAATTGTTTTGGGTCGAGTTGAAATAAAGTGCATGTAGAGTTGAATGTTCAATTAGACTTTTCTTGCATTACACGTCCACTACATAGCACATAGCATTTGTTAGAAGTTATTTTATTATACTGACAGGAAAAGGATAAGAGACATATATACCCCACAAAAAACCTTTTCATGTGCTGCACTCTTTTTGACCCATGACTCATCTCATTTTTAGATCTTTCATTCGCCTTCTTTGACCCTTGTGTTTATCCCGCTTTTGCTGGTCTCATAAACGTACGTGTAGTCATAGTTATATCCAAGTTTTTTCTCAAGCTCTAAATCTAATTGAGAAACCACATGACTGACTCATCTCGTTCTTGGATCTTTCATATTTGTACGCTTTTGACCCTTGCTGTGTTTGGGCCGCTTCTTCTTTGCTGTTATGTCTGGTATGTCATCTCTCTCCAGCAACTCATAAACGTAGTCATAGTTATATCCAAGTTGTTTCTCAAACTCTAAATCTAATTGAGAAAGCACATACCTTAGATCCGATTTGGAATATCGTCCAAGCAACTTCTGTTTTTCTTTTTGAGAATCAAACTTTTTGCCTGCCCATATCTTGGTCTTGTAGCCTTTCCACTTGGTCCTTTCGATGACGTCTTCGAAGTCTTTGTAAACTGGCACACAGCGAGCTGTTAATCCATTTCCAATGACATCTTTTCGCTCATGGGAAGTAAGATTTTCTAGAGAAATATGCATCCTCTGTTGTAAAAACTTTTCTCTTGAACCCTCGAACGTGTCATCTGATGGGTCTCCACTCAACCATTGCTTGTATTTTTGCGTTCTGATTTGTACCAGATTCGATGCCTTCTCCGCAATCACTTTACCAGGACTGTAGAACAGATTTTGAACCCAAGTATTTGGTGCGAATGAATGGCAAAACGGAACCTGATAATGAGATTGTTTGGCGTATTTTTTATCTTGAGGCAACGGATGGCATCTAGCTGTGTAGTCTGTCCGGATGAAATCTGAAAACCTCATTTTCTTTCTCTTGTTATCCATGTCAGGGTCGTAGGTCATTGAAAACATTTTAGGAAGCCAGGTGAAAACATCCCGCGTAACAACAAGGAGCAATTCATTCTCTTCAATTGGCTTCCCCCATCCTAGTGGTGGAAGAAATCCGTGCTTCCATCCGATATCTAGAGATGTTTGATTGGCTTTTACACCTTTCTCTACATTTTTTTCCATTATTGCTCGAACCCAGTTCGTACCGGAATGCCTCTCACCTTTGATTATAATCTCGGTGAAGTTTAATGACGAATCGCAGTGGCGAGGTAATTCATTGATTCGAAAATCTGTCCTATTTTTTTCTGGTACCGGTTCGTGGTGTACGCCCGGAAGCTCGAGATCACTTCCAAGTTTTTTTTTGTTTCCTCCTCGCCGCACCCTTTTCAAATAATCCCTTAACGCGTGCTTTGGTGGATCACGTTGCTTATTGAGGAGAACACAAACGGATGCAATGTAGAGGAGGACGATAAGAGAAGAAAGGCCATAAATCTTTCTTTTGAACGAAATGCCCGCATTTCTTCTTCTTTTTCTTTCTGGTAGTTCACGACGTTTTATACGTACACGTGTACGCTGTGGTTTCCTATGTGTTGTCGAACTTTTGGACAACCGTCGATCCAACACCATGTTGTTGAGCAATGCACGTGCAGATTACAGATTGTCTTTGGAGTTGTTGCGTCGTGTGTCTTGTGGGTGGGCGGGCGGTGTGCGTGGTGTTGCATTTATTTTTGCATTGTTGTTGTTTATTTCTGGCATTTTTGTCATGAATGTCAACAACGGACGAGGGCTTAATTACTATAAACCCTCCCGGCAGTTCCCGCAAAACGTACTGATGAACGCGACCTCTTCAATTCTCTTTTGACGTCATTATTCTCAGAGTTTTCCTTCCGACCGCGTGCAACTAATACGAATTTAAATTTGTCGTGTTCCTTCTTGACAGCCTTTCGTTCTTTGGTGCAAATGTCACTCAGGCTTTCAAGTGCGGAATCCCCACGGGGCCTTCTTGGGTAAAGAGAACTATGTTTTTACACACCTTTTCGAATGTCGTCTCTACTTCAGCATTAGTAGCAATTGAATCAGACATGGTGCACGTTCGAACAGTTCAGTGATGAATGTGAGTGAAGATAATGTGTGAAAGAAAGATGTGTTGATGTAAGACGAGCGCTAGAAGCAGCTGCCGTTAAGCTGGAAGCAGCTGCCGTTACGTAGGCTGGAAGCAGCTGCCGTTAGGCTGGAAGCTGGAACGCATTATCATTCATTGGAAAATCGGAACGTCAGTAGGATATTTGCTCACCTTGCCAACATACATTGGTATAACCGTAATCTGTTCTTTATCGCTGAGAGGTGCAGCCTTACATGACTCGGGGCGACCATGTCGCGTCATCACTATGCTGTAATCATTCATCCCCGGCGTATTAAAATTTATCAGCAACTTATTAGTAAGCGTTGAATGAATCTTCTTGAATTGATTTCTTGCAGTCACAGATTCATTATCTTTCAACCCCATTTCACTCCATATGACAGATTCATGCATGTGCCACTTTGGTGGCTTCAACTTTTTGGCAAACTTCTTAAATACTGCAAGATGTGCGTGCTTTTCCGTATTGGATAATCGGCGCGAAGCCATTTTTAGGCTAAGGGGGAATCGAAGATATCTTTAGCTAACCAATAATGCACAATTTATTCCCGGGGGCTACACTACCTAGCTTAGGTCTTTGACGAGGTCCATTGAGCCCCGGGAAAAAAAAGTGCAACATTTTTGAGGAATTGAGTTTGTAAGGCGGAAAGTAAATGTTTCTCGACGAGTGAATACTCGGAATTTTACATGACTCACAACAAGAATGCAAATGCTTTATGATATGATTGAATTTCAAATTTCAAATTTCCTCTAATTTATGTGTCAAATAGACTGTCTTAGGTGTCGAAGAAATGAAGCCATTTATCCGTGAATGACTCGTGAATAAATCGACGTATGGAACCCCATAGATTAGATAGCTGCGCGCCGCGCGCTGGCGATGGCTACGCTGGCTGTTTTACAATCGTTTTGAGAAACGGTATGTACAAAATAAGCACAACAGCGGCAGCACAACAGCACAACAGCACAACCGAACACCGAACAAACACCAGAATCAATCAATCCACACGCAGGCTGCTGTTGCTGTTGCTAGTACGAGTGGTACACCTCCATTCACCACCACAACTTATCATTTACATTCTACACAAAACAGTATCATACTTGTAACTCGCTTGAGTAGAAAACTCCACTGATATCATGGGAAATACCAGGCTTGTTATTACATTCCTGCTACTTCTAGCACAGGTACACCATTCGTTAGGATTTTTACCCAAACTACACGTAATGCATCCATTGGAACGAATTGGAACCAAAAGCGCTCCTCCTGCTGCTAAATTACCTTGGCAAGCACGTGTATGCTCAAAATCATTGACATTGAATATGGGCTTTTTCAGCAATATCTCCAATGCCTTTGTCAATCAAGACTACAAAGCACAAGATCAACGTGTCCGAGCTTCTCACATTTTGATCAAAGGCGACGACGTCGGTCAAGTGCTCGGAAAAATAAAACAGCTCATGGGGGAACTTAACGAACGGATGCAACAAGTAGAACAAACGAATGGTGCTGATATTGATGCATTGCAACCCATCTTTTCGGAATTGGCAAAGCGAGAGTCCCAATGCCCCTCGGGGGCACAGGGGGGAGATTTGGGTCTGTTTGGACTTGGGAAGATGGTGAAAGAGTTTGATGCAGTAATTTTTCCAAAGGAGGAGGGGGTGCTGCCTCCTCCCGTAGGGGCTTTGCTTGGACCAGTTGTTACAGATTTTGGATGTCATGTGATTCTTGTTACTGAACGTGAGGTAAACCAGGATCAGGTGGAAGAGAAACTGGCCCGTAATGACTAGAATAGGCTTGCATACGTGTACAGTACTGATTGAAAAGGATTAAACTCAAATTGCTTTCGATACTGTACTTGTACGTGTAATTTGTTTATTATATCAATAATTTGAAACCCCTTTTAAAATCTTTTACCATAAGGTAAACATACAACCGCAGGCCGCAAATAAGAAGGTCCCAACCTTTAATCCCATGAATGATGCTGCAGAATCAGGATTAATAGTACCAGTGGTGATGGGCGTTGGAGCTGGTGTCAACGAGCCCAAATTGTACACATCCACCTCTATCCCTTCGTATCCGACAGATTGATAGCAGTTCAAAAGTTTTGTAGGATCGGTAAGCAATTTGATGTCCAGCAGACGAGAGTAGTTGTCGCCCCAGATGGACTGCCGCCAATCGGGTTCCAGGGCCCCATGGTGATTCTTATCCACACCCGATACGGAATTGGGAAGCATTTGAAGCATTTTTTCGTAACCGTACTGGTTTGCGGTAATGAGAAACGCACTTTCTCGTAGTATAGGGTTGACGCTGGTTACAGTGTCACGAATGTTATTAATATTTCCCCCAAGCAAATAATTGGCCTTGCCTAAATTTCCAGATAAGGCGAGAGATTCAAGCAACTGATAAACTTGTATTTTTTGCTGCGTTGCCACTTCTTCGGGAACTAGACGCGAGAATGAAGTTTCTGTGATGTAGTCCTCTGCAGCTCCCGACTCCAAAGCAGGAAGAACTTTGCTCCAACTTGAATACTCTTTGACATGATCATTCACCGAGAATACGTATCCATAATATTCCTCCTCAATCCATCCTTGGAACTCTTCAAGAAATGTTTGTTTTGCACCAGACAAACCTCCTGCGAAAAAAAGATCCATGCCATCCGCAGAGAATCTTCCACCCCAGCGCTTATCTACCACGGGAGCAGCCTCTACCCAGAATTTGAAAAAGTCACCAACTGCAAAGGTGGCATTAGTTACTGAAGCAAAGTCAAAGCTGAAATGAATAATAGGAGTAGGAGGATGCAGCTTGTAGTGCATGTGAGTAACAATACCAAAAGTACCTCCTCCTCCACCTCGTAGGGCCCAGAATAAATCCGCGTTTGTGCAACGATCAGCGACTGCAACATTTCCACTGGGCAAAACAACACGGAAATCCATGACATTATCCACTCCCAAACCATATTTGCGACTGGTATGGGAAAGACCACCTCCTTGAATCCATCCACCCGAAGCGCTCACGGAGGAAGCACTCGCTGAAACGAAATGATAACTATCCCCAACTTTTTCAGCAATGCTGTTGAAATTTTGCCCCGCACTGACACCAATCACATCATGGCTGGTCGAATTGTCATTGTCAGCGCACGAATCGACAAAACCCTCCGTGATGGTATTGTCCACTTTATAATGTGCGAGCCAAATCAATATCGAATCCTTGGACATGCTCGCCCCCGAAATTGAATGCGCCGAACTCTTCACAGCGACCTCAATACTATTCGAATTGGCAAACCTGACTCCAAGGACTACATCCTTCTCGGTCATTGCCTTAATTGTATAGGCAGGCAGATTACTTCCTGAACCAGCATTCGGCTCTAAACAGAATTCATTCACACAAGAGGGGTATTGCATACAGATACCCTGTCCACCAATGGCGATTTCCAGAGGATTCGTATAATCGTCAATTCCATCAGGGCCACATTTCTTTTCGTAATCAGAGGGTTCGAAGGGTCCATACAATGCAGCATAAGTGGATAGGGAACGGGAAAGAGCGAGCCAATCCCCCGTATCTGGCCATTCAGGGGATTCCTGAGTGCTGTATCGTTTGCTTGTGCTTGATGATCCGTTGCTGTAATCGTCGGACGCGGAAGAGGAAGCATGGACTATTAGAGGGGAGAAGAGAGCCAGGGTGGCGATCACGAGGAGCCAAGGGTTTCTTCGTATTATGGTTTGCTTCATCTTCTACGACCATATTTGAATATATGTTAGTGCATGTTAATATTGAAAATAAGCATGCACACATACAGTATATTCATATTACTTCTCCACATTACATTGAACACAACTTACAATCAGTACGTGTAGGTGCAATTCAATTCTTCTTTGAGGAAATGGGAAGAAGATCCCTGATGCTGAGAAATTCCACAGGCACTGTATTAGTTACTGTTGTTGTTGGTTTATACTCATATTCATGGCACACAACATGGCATCGGACTCGGTGCTTTATTTTTTGTTACAATATTCAATATCCTTGCTTAACAAGACTAAAAATAGGTGATTTGGAAAGCTGTTTGTGAAAAGTGCGCGCTGGGGCGGGGGAGGAACATACACAAAATTCGCATTCATTCACGCACTCATTCCTCACCATTCATTCATCCCTCATCATCATGTCTCGCTCGCCCCCCGCACAATACATACTATGATACTGTATGCTGTAGTCTACGCACAATCATTTACTCAAAAACGGTCAGACTGAT
>Ga0209712_10004450_pt1 | contig 11132 bp, 10 predicted proteins | sample ArcOceMetagenome_FD_187443 | JGI IMG/M metagenome (GOLD analysis project Ga0209712, IMG submission 187443) | Marine eukaryotic phytoplankton communities from Arctic Ocean - Arctic Ocean - Greenland ARC118M Metagenome (SPAdes) (version 2) | ecosystem: Environmental > Aquatic > Marine > Oceanic...
TTCCCAAGATGCATGCTTGCTTTTGAGATCGTCCCAATCAGGGGTGTTCCTTCGTTCGAAGCGTATTGACGATTTTGGTCGTGGTGGTGGCTGGTACTACACGTCAGGTAGGTGATTGTGAACATGAAAAATTGTATGTAGGCGTTAAGGGGGGGGGAGGGATTCTGAATTCGTTTCAGGAACCACCCTTCGAAACCACACGGGTCCATCCAAATCTCCTCCAACAAACAACAAACTCCACCAACAACCACCACAATACCACCTTCAATCTCATATGTTCCTTCAAACCTGCAACCCTGCAACCTGTCTTCATTACTTACTTTCATCTAACACGCACCAGGTATAATATCAGATACAACATGATCTCATCTACTAGAGTTCGAGCTCTGACGAAAACCTTGAGAAAATCGCCGAGAGGTCGTCTGATACAACATCATTATCATTCAACTCAGTTCTTCCAGACAAGTGCAACCTCTGAAACACAAGTACCTGTATGTGCATCTGTTACATCTCTTCATTCTTTGAAAGGATCACACCAACACCAACAAATTATATCTTTGAGAACCAATACCAATGGTATTAATCTATCATATATAAAATCAGCTCCATTGCACAGATGGAGACGTAATTTCAGTACAGCAATAGAATCTATTGGGATCGAGACCGAACCTGCTGACGATGACGACAATTCAAAATATGCATACGATGGGGTAAACGCAAGAGCTGAAATCAAACTTAACACTCTAAACGAAACCCTCACACTCGCCAACCAATCAAGAAGCCTCTACCAAAAATCCAAACGAACAAACACAAACACTTCACTAAGCCTAAGCGAGGAATCCCTTTTAAACATTCACGACAACTGGAAAGAACAAGAAGTAAAACTCTCGGATGCCTATTCGAAAGCCATCAAATATACAGCAAGGCTAAGGACCAAAGATGTCGCGAAAAAGGCTCAGATATTGCTGGATGATATGATTTCGAGGCATGGGTCTATTCAGGAGGAGAGTAATTTTTTATCCAAGCATGATGGACCGCAGTTTAGTGATCCGATAGTGATGGATTTGGTGAATGCCATTGAACAAGAATATTCCACAAGTCGGTCCGCGTCATCGGCATCGACGTCGACGAGTGCAAAAGAACTTGAGTTGACAAGGGACGGCGTTCCGATACCGACATCCAAAGATTTTGCAAATGTTTTGCATTCATGGGCATCCTCCAAAGTCAAACGGAAAGGATTGCATGCTGAAAGCCTCTTGTACAGGATGATAGAATTGGCATATTTTTATCCCGAGAACTTCTCTATGCCCGATTCCAAAACATTTGGGCTTGTCGTCAAGTGCCATGCTGGGTCAACATGTAAGTTGTGTTCGTAGTTGTCACACACACTATTCAATATTGCTTCATGAATGAGACGATTGACTTCATCTTACTTTATTATATCATGCAATTGCACAATCGACATCAAAACAACTCACGCCAAACTCGCCACAGTCAAGGATTCGCTCCCTAGGATTAAAAGATTACACAAAATTCATGACAAGCTTGCTGCTATCGACACACCGGGCATAACAAAAGATGATCCATTTCTCCTCATGCATTCCATCAAAAGTATACGGAACTTTGGTATGCAAGAGGAGTCAAATTTAGGAGACGAATGGTTTGATCGGTTGCATGCTTTTGTGATTGATCCATTGAATAATCTTGACGCAACAACTGAAACTGAAAATAATGACGGCGACGGTGATGGTAACGGTGACGATAATGCTATTGATTTGACTGGAACGTATACATCTATTATCCGCGGATATGCAAAATTGAGAAGAGATCCAAGTGCCGCACAAAAAGCTTGGTTGGGATTACAAAGAATGCAAGATTTATCAGAAATGGGCACTACACCACGTACGTGTATTGCCACTGTTGACTTGAAGATCAATGCCATCAACCTTTTCCTAGGATCGTCCAGTGCACCAAATGACAATGGAAATGGAATGCTTTCAAACAAGTTGTCGTTATTAAATACGTTGATAGAATCAGCAATGAGCGCAAAAAAATCATCAGTCTCGTCGGATCCTCTCCCCAATGACCAATCATTTGTTGGCTGTATAAAAGCATTATCCATTCTGAACGACCCGGTGAAAGTAACAAATGAAGCCGAGAGAATCATTGCTGCTTACGAATCATTAGTGAACGAGAAAATTATTGCGCCTTCCCCAAAAGTGCACAATGCTACCATTGAACTTTACATCAATATTTTTGGGAGGGATAAGGCATCAAAAGGCATCCTCTTGTCAATATGCACTGGGGTATCAAAGCGTATGGAACGCTTGGTACCATCGTATCCTGACATTGCCCCAGATACCTTTACCTACATGCTGTTTCTCAAAGCCTGCTCCATCGACGATAAAAACCCCGAAACAAGCATTGAAAGATATGAAAAGGCAGAGAAGATCTTTCAGAATTTAGAAAGTGCAAGTGGGGATTCAAAGCTCAATGATAAATGTTTCTTTTACATGATGAAATGCGTTTCAAATACGATCAGCGACCCCGAGGAGAAGAAGGAACAAATTCTTGGCTTGTTTAATAAAGCAAGCGGTGCTGGCTTCGTCAGTGCCGATGTCCTCAAAATGCTGAAAACAAATACAACTTATGAAGTCTTCACTCAGATTGTTGGCAATGGTAGACTGCCAGACAATTGGGTCGAGAACGTTACCTCAGGTCTTGCTCTCTATACCGATGGCACTACTGGAGGTGCAGGGAAAAACGCAAGGCGAAAAGGGAAGAGCACGTCAAATTGGGCCCGAAAGCAAAATGAACGGAATGAATCTATACAAAGCAGAAATCAAGCGAAAACGGAGAAGAAGATTTTGAAGCGCGAGAGGGAATCAAAGGGCAAAAGAAGGCGGCGGTGATTTGATACTTGCGAGAACGATCATCAATAGCTACAATAATTTATTTATTGCTTTTTAAGTTCCTATATACAAATATCTATCGTCCAAGTCCAAATTCCTGCAGTCGTAATCAGCGACATTCCACACATAATTTTCCAACCCTTCTGTATCATTCTCATCAGGGAAATAGTGATCAAGCACTTTCGCTGAGTATATGTTAACACCAAATGCCAAGTCTTTCAAATTTATATCCCATATTTGTTTACCAGGGATCACCTCTTCCCACAGGTATACTTCTAGATTTTCTTGCACTATACAAAGGTCAGACAAAATCTTATCTGAAATGTAGTTCATCACATGATAGTAATCCGAGTAGCCAATTGGGATCTCTTGGTCTTCAGAAAAGTCTTGGTTTCCAAATGCTATCAAAAGGCCACACTCCCAACCAGATAGCTCGGCTTTCATCCTCTCTTTGAGACCGATTTCTGCCAGAACTTCCTTCCGTAGAATTGTATCTGCAAGTTGCTTTGCCAACTCATCATATGACTCTTGGACACCATTCGCCTCGACTTCCAGAAAGGACACAATCTTTCCGAGGTTCTCATTCAGTTCACGGAATTGCTGATTTTCCTCCACAAAAAGGGCTACGGCCTCATTCAATTCGCTCACAGTTTCGTTTAGATCACCCGTTTGATTTGTCAGTATGAGAATTTCTGATTCGAGTGTTGCAGCCACCACGGCGAATTGTTCGACGGTGTTTGCCAAATTCTCTTCTGACTCACGCACTTCTGCAACCTCTGCTACAAGATTATCGACCGTTTGGTTTAATTCGTTTGTATATACTATGTAACGTGAATTTTCGTCACGAAGAAGCTCATTTTGATGTTGAAATTCAACGAGAGTGTTATTGAATTCCGATGCTAGGTCTGCAAAGATGAAAGGTGTGAGCAATCAAAGTCAACTTCTTCCCAATACAGTTCCTGCCATTCGAGTAGAACAAGGTGTCAGCTTACCTGCAGCCCTTTCATTTTCTTCATTTAATTGCGATGCTGTCTTCTCAAGATCGTCATTGATGCCCTCTAATCTATCGACCTGGCCTTCTAAACGATCATTTTCTGTCCTTTATTGACAATTTTAAGAACAAATTGAGTAATGAGAAGGATTTGTTTTTTAATAAACACCAAAGCAACGCAACAGAAAAATACTCACTTTAACCTGTCAGTCTCAAAGGAGAGTCTATCAATTTGTGTGGATAATGCATTTATTTCATCATAGAGACCTGGTATCTTCAAATATTCCTGTATTAGCCAACCTGCCAGCCCTATCAACACAATGTAGGCTAATATAATGGCTACTTTCTTCTTGGATCCACCAAAGTTTGAACGGCCTCTTTCTTTACCGCCCAAATTACTGTTCACCCTTTCGACCACTAGCCTATTAGGCAACCAATTGCTCCCTTGTGTCTTGTCCAAAGACTTTGGGACTGCATTTTGTTCATGGTGGTTCTTTCTTATTATTTCTTCTGGGTCTGAATGTTCTCTCATGTGCTCTTCATCATTATCTATGAATTCTTCTGCTTTATTCCAACTTTCAGGAGAATACTCGACATCATCTCTAAAATCAACTCTTTTCTCCAATCGCTCTCTTCTGGTCTCTTTCTTCCTTACATGTGATTTGTTTCCGTTTTTGTTGTGGTAAAGCCTAGAAGTATAACCTATTCTATTGTTTCCGCCATTATCAGCTGCTGATTTATGATTGAACTCTTGCCGTCTTGGTGGCTTTGCCGTATATCCTTTGGAACGATTTTCGACTGCTTTCAAATCATCACCTGACTCAGGTATTCTTTCCAACTCATTTGATCTTTGCTGGCTAACCGTTTCGCCACGTGAGAAAGGAAACTGAGCTCGCACGCTACTGTTATCATAAGTCCCATCATCGGACAATTGAATCTCTATACCTCCACTGTCTCCATTCATTGTATCTTTTGGTGTTGTAACTAATTAAGAAAACAGTAAAGAGAAGGACAGGCTCGGAAGCAAAGGGCAGGCTCCGAAGCAAGACTGACTGCTGGTGCTTTTGAACAAAAGTGATGTTCCCAGCCCGTCGCTAAAAAATAAATTATTTGTCATTGATTTTCAATTTTGTGAGGGCGGGGGCACAGCATTTTGAATTTGTCAAAGAAGCACTAAACTATTCAAGTTTGGTAATAATTTTGTCGTCAGTGAGATTTTCACGGTTTTCAAGTTTCAAGTTAGTTTCAAGCGAGGAATCAGCGATCATCAACCAATGCACTTCATTCAGCCAAGATTCAGCAACAAATAGTGCCAACTCATCAAACTTTCAGCATGGCGAAGGTTCAGGAAAGCAACCATGCATCATGGCTCCCCGGTGCCCTACCATCAGCTATACCGTTGTCAAAACAAAAAAGTGTCAAAGACAATAACAAAAAAGATTGGCTGCCCACCACTCTCGTGGTCGAGAATAAAATTATCCTTGATGAAGAAAATTTGAAAAGAGGCAGCTCTTCTTCTGGTGGATCGATGATGAAATGCCTGGACAATAGAAAAATAATTTGCATCATTATAATCTACGCTCTGATAGCAACTGGGTTGTGGTCTTTTTTTTTGGGCAATCCATTTGGGTTTGGACGAGAAAAACAACTTGAAGCTCTCAAGGATCAGGTAGATCTCTTGGACGAAGAAGTCGACCAGTTAGAAACTCAGGTGGATAGGCTAGGCTCAGAGGTGACGCGGCTCTCTAATGAAACAGACCGGCTTGAAGATATAAACGATGAGCTCAAACTCACGACAGCAGATTTGAACAAAACAGTTAATGCTCTAGCAGATCTGAACGACTCCCTCAACATTTCCTTGTCAACTAGAGAGGATCTCAGTGAATTATTAGATGATTCAATATCGTCCGCACAAGAAATCAATAACCATCTCGTGGAATCTTTGACGGAGCTTGGAGACAGAATCGAATCAATTACAGATCTGAATGAAGAACTAAAATCCACACAGCAAGATTTAGAAGAGGAACAGGAAAAGTATATTGCAATAACAGAAGCGTTTGAATCATCCAACATCCTTCTTGCTTCAGAGGTTAATAATTTAGAGGCTCAGGTAGCGGAAATGCAGTCACAAAACGAAATTCTATCCAAGCACAATGCCGACTTGCAGTCAATACTGGAATTCTTGAACCAGGCTGGTCTTGACCTAAATGCAACAACACAGGCAATCTCTGACTATTTAGTGGAAGAGATTACCGAGAACTCTGCTCTCATACTGCGTGATCTCGAGCTATCATATCAAAATGTCTATTTGTACTGGATTTGTACAAGTACTTTTGAATTTGAAGATGATTTCATCAGCAAGCCTTGGATGATCAACAGAAATGCAGCAATAGGAGAAGATGATTATGACACCGTGATGGATTTTGTAGATGATCATGTGTTTGGAGATATCTGTGCAAGCATAGCAGACTTTGAGAACTTTTTGGTTTCAGATCAATACATTGATTACCAAGGATCAATACCGCCCGTTGACATCTCTCTCAATACATTGACATCAGGCATCGAAAGATACTCCACGATGATGATTGAATATTACTTTCCACCCGATGCCAGTGGTTTGAGTGCTAACGACTGGACTAACTACCGTTACGATTGCAGTAACATACCGTCCGAGCAAAGATATGTATGGTCACAAGATAGATAGTACATAAACAATTATTACTTGTATATATAATAATATGTACAGTGTACAGTACCTCAACATAATTTACATGTAATCAACGAAATTACAAAAGTGCGACGAGCGGCGGGACGATAACGATAGCTGTAACACCAACAACAATGCCACCGACTATAGCACCATGCTTGGCCTTTTGCCTCATCTGGTAGCGCTTGACTTGGGTCGCACGCTTCTTGAATTGTTTCGCCATCCCCTTTAGCTCCTCAGATTCTTTTTGCAACCCCTCAACGGTCTCTTGTCGCTCCAGAGCCAACTCTATATTCTCCGCCATGATTTCTTTCGTGGTGTTGAGTTTTTGGTTCACCATTGCAAGTTTCCCCTGTGACGTGACTTGCTCCATCTTTTGCAACAAAGTCGAGGCAAAGGATGCTTGAGCACAGAGGGAATCACCGTTCTGCCATTCGGGGCTCTCTCGCATCGGTTCAGTGATGTAAAGTATTTTCTCAAGGAAACTCTTTACTTCATTATCACCCAACGAGGACTCAGACACTGCCGAGAAAGACCATACGATCATATTATTGGAATTTCTAGTAGATTCATCAAAGACGTGAAATTTGAAACCTTTGAAGCCCTTTTTTTTGACGAATTCCCACCCGGCCGTGGCCTTCTTTTTGAGGAGTTTTTGAGCTAATTTCACCACAGCTCCGTCATAGTTGTCTTCTCCTGCTTCTGCTAGCACAACATCATTTCTTGATACCGCGGCCCACAATATTCCTTGAAGCATTGATTGTCAGATGTTTAGTTTAAACGCTTGACCGTTGAATGATTTGTGATTTATGGCTTTTGTGAAGGTCGAAGAAGGCAAAAAAGGAAGAAGGTTCTCTGTGTGTGCTGAGTGCTGAGAGGAAGCACGACGACATGACAGTAAAAAACACTGTGAGCAACGGCAGTCGTGCGACAGGAAGAAGGTGTCAAAAACATCAACCAAACAGGGTTTCAGAAGGATCTCACATTTCATCATATCTGTTACCTGTTACAATCAAGATACAATAATACATACTGGCCTCTTGTATCTTCACAACTAGTACTGTATCCCACCAATCTCATCACTCATCACCACTCATCACATCATTCATTCATCATAACACAACGCACAACGCACAACGTGACTTCATCATAAAACCATCCAATCTGCTTGCATTAGACGTCACACTTTAGGCACACTTACAATGCTTCAATCCACTAGCCCTCCAAGTACACGTAAGGATTCAACGAGCATCACAAATAGCGATCTACCAAATCCAAAATTATTACGCTGGGCTCACTCAACCTGTTCAAAGGATCAACTTGACATGGCGCTGCTCGATCACAATATAACAGCCATTGAAGCTGATATCGTCATGGGTCACGAGGAAAACGAAAACAAGGAAGTGTCTTCCATATCACAACCCGTCATGGCACACCCTCCTCTCCTTGTATCTGATTTGACATTTGAAGAATTCATCACTACGTTCAGATCTTTTCAAGATTCTAAAGATTCCCGACATAAACATTTGAAACTGGATTTCAAGGATGTGGAGACTATTGAACCCGTTCTGAATACTTTGAAGAAAGTTGTTTTTTCACGTTCCAGTTCCAGTAATATTACTTCTGATAAAACTATCTTTCTCAATGCAGACATTCTCAAGGGTCCAGGAGGGAGAACCCGGCCATTGGCAATTGAGGCAAATGATTTTGTGGAAAAATGTGTGGCATTTACAGATCTGATGAGCGAGGACAACCGTAAGCGAATCGCCATGTCATTGGGATGGAGGACGGATTGTAGATCTTTTAGAGGATATACCAAGAATGATGTGAAAGAGATGAAAGAAATAATAGACAAGTATAATCTTCTGGAACGAACTGCTGGTAAGTCCAAGATGTTCTCATGGACAGCCAACCATATCAACGAAATTCATCTTCTCTGATTTTTAAACATTCTTTTGCGTTTTATACATTTTACTGTACTACACACGAACGAACAGGCGTTGTTCTCGCAGTGAATGCTCGTGTTTTGGCCAAAGACTCGGCGCCTTTTGACTCTATACTCAAAGAACATCCGGCGATACAACTGTTAGTTTGGACTGCCACAGGTGAACCTCCGATATCAGGGGATCAAATATCAGGAATCAAAGAACACTTCCACTCCATCGGGTGTGAAGACCAGCTAGGGTTTGATTGTCAAGTAAGTTTTGTTTTATTGAAAACTCCCCTCATGCGAATGAATCATTCATCTGAATGTTTATCATATTTCCTGACACCGTATTTTGAAACAGGTTGCATCGTCAGTAGTTTCTGGAGTATTTTATGATAATATTTTGCGACTTGTTGGTCTCTTCTGGAATGCAATGAACTTCATTCGTTGATCGTAACTTGGAAAATAACCGCTTGTTTCGACAATTTACGTTGTCGTTGTACATAATAACAAGTTTTTAGTACATATGCTTATTAGTGGAGTTCCTGCGATCGTCATTATAAAGTCGTTGGAGGAGATAAAAGTAAATTCAAAATGAATAATTCCCAAATAAACTGAGAATGCAAGTTAAGTGTAACTGAGCTCAGATCTTCTAGACTCCATCTAACGTGGTCCTTTTTCATATAACCTTGGTTGAGATCTATTGGCTCAACATTGAAGTGCACGTCTTGCTTCATCGTAGAGGTTCTTGTGGCTTTCCCTTCCCCACGCCATTGCGTCCTTGAGAGGTTCGAGCTGTTCCCTGCGATCACGGAGTCCTGAACAGTTCTTTAAAAGATGTGTCAAGCACCTTGATATGAGGCATGCGCCGTGAGGACACTCGCACTTCTTAAGGTTCTCGAGAAGAACGGGATACAATTGCTCGGAGAACCAGACATCGTCCTCGACGACATTGTTCGTGTTGGAGCTATTGTCAATGCAATCCATACAGTTTGAGATAGTGAGGAGTGCATACAATTTAATCATTTTTGAGAGATCATCGGAAGTACCAGAGACGAGCATGTTTAAGCAGATTGTGCGGATATCTCCGCCTTCCATGATCATGTTGGCAATTTTGTGGCATGTTGCCGCATGCGACTTCTTCAAATCAGTCATGGACGCTAGAAGCTGAAGTTGGAACATTTGAGACTCTCGACCACGTGAGGTATTTGAAAGTTCCTTGGCTGTGTTCTCCAGAGTAATTCTAATGTGTTCGTCACTAGGAGCAGGAATTTGGTTGGCAAGAAAGTCAGGAATATCTAGATTTGGACGCTTCTCACACTGTGAAGATTCGCCCTTTGCAGCACTGATGAGAGCCTTGCGTTCGAGTCTGAATTGGAGACAGCAGCCTTTGCGACGTTGAATCTCCACAACAGTACGTCCAGGATCTTTTGCACTAAATAGTCGAATCATGTACACTGTCTGACAAAAAGTCCTGCAAGTCGCCTCCGCATTACTATCGTCGAATTGTGCAGCAATTGATCTATCACGAAGACAATCCGTAAGCCTTGCAGCAACTTTTTCCTGCGTTTCATTAATCTGAACAGGATTTTCGAGCTCATAATGCGACGGAAGATGCTTACCTTTTGTCACATTCCAGCGCAAAGATTTAGTAGGGGCAGGTGCAGATGCGGCTTTTTGCCCATACCTTGCTCTCGTGGCTTCCTTCGCTCCCTTCACTAGGGTTCTAAGATCTCGCAAACCGGAAGTCCTTTCACTTGGCACGTATCTAGAAAGAAAACATGAAAAGCACAAAGGTGTTAGCAAACTTGACTCCAAAATATTTATTTTCTACAGGGTTTCAGTACCACGTCTACGTAGGAACACACAGGAACAACCTTTCTGTCGACAGTGTCATGGTAGAAAACTTGTCTACTCGTCTTATTAGACCGAAGGATGTTCCTGTTTGAAATTGTAGATGCGTAGTACAATGAAGACCTGTAATGATATTCTTTTGCACTAGAAGAAAGGTGAGGTTGGTTGGTCGAAGTTCTACTTTACAGTAGTTTCATCGTGGTCAACGAAAAGGCCTGTCAAGGAACATCATTGAACGCATCAAGCATTCAGATCAGGTGCTTCCAAGTCTCCAAGTTTATGTTGACCACTTTGCTTCGGTCGTAACCGTTTCTCTTTATTTCTTCTTGCAGGAGCTTTTGCGTGCTTCTGCTCACCTTTTAAACGGTGCCTCAATTTCCTCATCAGGCAAACATGCCTGCTTCGATTTCATCTTGTCTTTGTCATCTTGAAAATTCGTATTCATGTTCTGTTTTATCGGAGTACATGTACTACACTAATGGTTATGATAGAGAGAATGAAAGACAACTGAAATCTGACGAGGAAGCGATAGGAGATAAGACTATGATAGGCTTGGTATTCATACTTGGTTGTTGAATACTGTAGGTAGATTTTATAAAGAACGTCAATGATGTTCCGGGCGCTCAAACGCGACGACAAGCTTGACGACAAGCTTCCTTCCTCTTTCAACGTTCTTCTCCGAGAACTCTGAGACTTTTTATTCCCGTCACGTATGTATATGGGTAAATTTAACGTAGTTTT
>Ga0209712_10004452_pt1 | contig 11131 bp, 8 predicted proteins | sample ArcOceMetagenome_FD_187443 | JGI IMG/M metagenome (GOLD analysis project Ga0209712, IMG submission 187443) | Marine eukaryotic phytoplankton communities from Arctic Ocean - Arctic Ocean - Greenland ARC118M Metagenome (SPAdes) (version 2) | ecosystem: Environmental > Aquatic > Marine > Oceanic...
TAATCATCAAGATTTTTATTTGTGAATGCTCACTGAGAGGTTCACTTTTACATGCCAATATAATAATAATCACGTGAATAATTAAATAAATGCATTTGTAATTATATCACTTGAATTGATAACTATTAGGAAACCAGAGATGAAAACCATGTTGAAACGCACTGCGTTATGCTTGGCAATGACTGCAGCACTCGGTGCCAGTAATATTGCTTCGGCTAACGAAACATCCTCAGCGATGCGCGGCAAAATTATCACCCCAGAGGGGCAGGCCGCCGCAAACACCAAAGTTGTAATTATTCACCAACCATCTGGTACTACCAGAGAGTTTCGTACTAATGAAGCGGGTACGTTTTTAGCAAAAGGCTTGCGAGTTGGTGGTCCTTATATGGTGTCCATTGATTCCGATGTTTATCGTGATACTGACTCAGACAATATTTTTTTACAACTCGGTGATACTTACCGTTTTAGTGCCCAGTTAGAAGACAGCAACCTTGAACGTATTCAAGTAACTGCCGGTAGAATATTCGAAACCAATGGTGCGGCTAGCGTATTTGGCGCAGATATGATTAACCGACTTCCTAGCTTTGACAACGATATTAAAGATATCGCTCGTCTAAATCCCTTGGTTAATATCAACGGCAGCGGTGACATGACCATCGCTGGAGGCAACCCGCGCACTAACAACATTACTGTAGACGGTATCGGTCAAAATGATGATTTTGGTTTGAATTTTGGTGGTTATCCTACAGAACGTTCACCTATTAGTTTAAGTTCCATTGCGCAAATTTCGGTAGCAGCTGCGCCTTTTTCAGTACGAAAAACGGGTTTCTCAGGCGGAGCTATTAATGCGGTAACAAAATCAGGAACCAATGAATTTAAAGGCAGTGCTTTTTATGAATTTACTGATCCTGACCTATCGGGCAAAGTGGAAAGACCTTCACAGATTTTTGATGGTAGTAATCCTGTTCTTGATGATGATGGGTTTAGAACTTATGAATTGAATTCTGTCGATTCTTCTAACAGCCAAAGTACAATAGGTCTTTCTATCGGCGGACCGATAATTAAAGATAAATTATTCTTCTTTCTTGATTATGATCAATGGAAAAGTGATCTTGATTTAGATTACGGATTTGAAGGCAGTGGTGCTGCTAATGAATATAATACCTCAGAAGACAATTACAACGATGTATTAAGAATACTCGATACTGTTTATGGCTTAAGCGACTCTCTTGGCGGTGATCCAGAAGATACTAATGATCGTGGTTTGCTGAAGATTAGCTGGAATATAAGCGATTTACATCGTATGGATCTTACTTATCAATGGCAAGACGATAAAGATGAGCGCAATTTTGGGCTAGGTGGTAATACCGTTAGTCTAGCCTCTAGCCGTTATGTTTATGATACTCAAATGAATAATGTTGCTGCAAAATTTTATTCTAGTTGGTCAGATGAATTTAGTACTGAATTTGGTATTTCCTTTAAAGATGTTAAAGCTAATTCCATTACCAATAGCGATTTTGGTAGTGTAATAGTAGAAGAGTTTTTTCGTGGCCCATCTTATGAGTTTGGTACTGACGTCTTCCGTCACGCCAACGCGTCTGAAAATGAAAATCTAACCGTTCATTTAGATGCTAACTATCTCTATGGCGAGCATGACATAAGTTTTGGTTTCGAACTCCAGCGTTTACGTTTATATAACTTGTTTGCAGAAAATTCTTTGGGTTCTTGGGAGTTTGATAGCCTTGTAGGATTTGAAAATCGGGAAGTAGGAAATTTCCGAGGCAATTATGATTTTAGCTATGCCAATGCTTATACTAATAATGCTCAGGATACTGCTTACGACACAGTTCGTTATACGTCGGCTTTTTATATTGAAGATAACTTTGAACTGTTCGATAACGTCGAGGTTACCGCAGGTCTTCGTTATGAAAGTTTAAGTTCAGAAGATAAGCCCACCCTTAACGCTAATTTCCTTGAAACCTATGGTTTTAGAAATCAAGAGAATCTTGATGGGTTAAGTATTATCTTGCCCAGAATTAGCTTCAAATGGTTTGTAAACGAGGACGTTAAGGTACGTGGTGGTTTAGGGCGTTTCTCAAACAAAGTGCCTAATGTTTGGTACAACGGACCATTCACTAAAGACGGCATAACATTAGTGGAAGCAAACGAAAGCGTTATCAACAATTATTTTGCGAATACTACGGCCCCAGCCGATTTCACCAGCGTACCACAAGCAATACAAGACTCCCTTGAGTCCGGTTCAGGTAGCACAAATTACACCGACCCCAACTTTAAACTACCTTCTGATTGGCGCGCACAGATTGCGGTTGATTATCGCTTTGACATTCCGATGTTAGGTGAAGACTTCTCATGGACTTCTGAACTGTTATACATCAAAAAGCAAAATGAGGCAGTTTGGTATAACACAGCGCTAAACCCGCTAGACGATAATGGTAGTTTGAATTATGCCGCTGATGGTATCCGTCTGATCCAACAGAGTATTTATGAAGGTGATGCGGCCGAAAATTTCGACATAATGATGACTAACTCAGATGACGATGGTCGCAGCATTATCTTTACTACCTCGTTGGCAAAAGATTGGGATAATGGCATGAGTGTCAGTATGAACTATGCCAATCAAGATGTGACAGAAAACCAAGTTGGTTCTTCTTCTCGAAACCAAAGTAACTACAAACACCTTGTGGGCGTTAACCGCAATCAAGCATTTGCAGATACTGGCCATTACCAAATAGAACATAGCTTCAAGTTAAACCTTGGTTACAACACTGAAGTGTTTGAAGGTTATACCACACGCATTAACTTATTCTTAGAACGTCGTTCAGGTCGTCCATTTAGTTGGGCTATGGGCATGTTTAGAGATGAAGACTTTGGTGACACAGAAGAGTTCTATACCAATTCAGCTTACCTCCCTTATATTCCAAGTGGTGCCGATGACCCCAATATTGATTGGGATAACTCAATTAGCTGGGGTGAATTATCTACCGTACTAGATCGTGCCGGTGTTGATGCTTGTGGTTGTATTTTAGATCGTAATACAGGTCGTCAACCTTGGGTAACGACTGCCGATTTAAGTATTCAGCAGGAGATCCCTGGTTTTGCTAAAGGCCATAAAGGTACGCTCTATTTCACCATTGCAAATCTAGGCAATTTGCTAAATAAAGACTGGGGTATTGAGCGTCGTCTTAGTTTTTCTTCGGTTAATTTATACGACTTAGGCGGACTTTCTAGCGAAGGTCAATATCAAATTGACGAAGTTTTTAGAGGCTATGATACGCGTAATTATTCCCAAGTTGATTTTGCCTCGGCTTGGCGCATCAAGATGGGCGTGCGCTACTCATTCTAAGTCATTCATTCCAAGTCACTCTTTTTAATTGCTACAGGCGCATTTTTTTGCACTGTAGCAATGTGATTGATAACAAAATTCAAATACGAATAACGGATATATAAAATGAAACAAATATTTAAAAAGGCCATGTTGACCACAGCATTGTCTTGCCTGTTGTCTGCAACGGCAATGGCAAATGTTGTTATAACTGAATATGTTGAAGGCAGTAGTAGTAACAAAGCGATTGAAATTTCCAACTTGGGTTCAGCTGCGGTTGACCTGGCTGCTGACGAGTACAAACTTGCTCTATACAGCAATGGCAGTGTTGATGAAGGCAATACCGAATTATTGACTGGCACATTAGCGCCTAACGCCTCTTTGGTTATTTACAACTCAGGAGCTGATGCTGAATTTATTTTTGATGCTCCTAATGGGATTGCCTCAGACGTCACTTTTTTTAACGGTGATGATGCAATTGTACTCACTAAAGCAAACGTTGTGGTGGATAGTTTTGGCCGCGTTGGTGAAGATCCAGGCAGTTCTTGGACTGATGCAAATGATGCTGATTTCAGCACAGCGAATAAAACACTGCGTCGTTTAAGCTCTGTAACAACTGGTGATGCTATTTCTAACGATGCTTTTCCTGGCACCAGCAACGAATGGCTGACGTTTGATTCAAACACCGCAGATGGTTTGGGTTGTAGCGGTGAAACGGTGTGTTCAAATGATAATACTGGCGGCGGCGACCCTGCTGCAGCATCCATCTTAATTACTGAATATATTGAAGGTGGCGGTAGTAATAAAGCAATTGAAATTACCAACATAAGTTCAACAGACGTTGATTTGGGTGCTGGCGCATACAAACTTGCACTTTATAGTAATGGTAGTGTTGATGAAGGCAATACAGAGTTGTTGACTGGCACGTTAGCGCCAAATACTTCTTTGGTGATTTACAACTCAGGTGCTGATGCTGAATTTATTTTTGAAGCCCCTAATGGGGTTGCCTCAACCGTCACTTTCTTTAATGGTGATGATGCAATTGTTCTCACAAAAGCAGACGTAGTGGTGGATAGTTTTGGCCGCGTTGGCGAAGATCCAGGCAGTGCTTGGACTGATGCAAATGACACTGATTTCAGCACAGCAAATAAAACACTGCGCCGTCTAAGTTCTGTAACGACTGGTGATACTGTTGTTGACGATGCTTTTCCTGGCGCAAGCAACGAATGGTTAACGTTTGATCAAGACACAGCTGATGGCTTAGGTTGCGCAGGTGAAGTTGCCTGTTCAGATGATAATACTGGCGGAGGCGACCCTGTTGCCCAAGCAGTATTAATTACCGAATATATTGAAGGTGGCAGTAGCAATAAAGCAATTGAGATCACTAACTTAGGTTCAACAGACGTTGACTTGGGTGCTGGTGAGTACAAACTTGCACTTTATAGCAATGGCAGTGTTAATGAAGGCAATACCGAGTTATTAATTGGCACGTTAGCGCCGAATGCTTCTTTAGTCATATACAACGCTAGTGCAGATCCAGAATTTATTTTTGATGCCCCTAATGGGATATCTTCACAAGTTACTTTTTTCAACGGTGATGATGCACTTGTACTCACTAAAGCAGGCATTGTAGTAGATAGTTTTGGTCGTGTCGGCGAAGATCCAGGCAGTGCCTGGACTGATGCAAATGACGCTAATTTCAGCACCGCGAATAAAACACTTCGTCGTCTAAGTTCAGTTACGACTGGTGATACTGTTGTTGACGATGCTTTTCCTGGCGCAAGCAACGAATGGTTAACGTTTGATCAAGATACCTCTGATGGCTTAGGTTGCCCTGGTGAAGGCGTATGTTCAAATGATAATACTGGCGGCGGCAACCCTGCTAACGCAAACGTATTAATTACCGAATATGTTGAAGGTGGTAGCAACAATAAAGCGTTTGAAATATCTAACCTTGGTACTGAAAGCGTCGATTTATTTACCGCAGGTTATCGACTAGAAGCCTTTAATAATGGCAATACCGATGCAAGTAATAGCGAAAACTTGATCGGCATTTTGGTTCCTAATTCTAGTATCGTTATCTACAACAGCGGTGCAGACGAAGCATTTAAAAAATTAGCACCTCAGGGAATTGCCTCAAACGTCACTTTTATTAACGGTGATGATGCTTTGGTATTAACTGTCAATGGCACCATTGTTGATAGTTTAGGCCGCGTTGGTGAAGATCCGGGAAGTGAGTGGACTGATCCTAATGATGCGAATTTCAGCACGGCGAATAAGACCCTTCGACGCCTAAGTACAGTTACTATTGGTGATCTTATCGTTGACGATGTATTTCCTAATACTCCCAACCAATGGCTAACGTTTGATCAAGATACATCTGACGGCTTAGGTTGTCCTGGTGAAGTGGCTTGTACTGGTAACGAACCACTTCCACTTGAAGGCGAAGGTGTAGTGCCACAAACGGGACTATGCTTGAATTGCCCGGATATAACTAAAATAGCTGATGCAACAACCTTTATCGCTTCTGATTATTATGCAGTCGCGCTTGCCGCTGACCCCGCTGATCTTAGAAATGAAGTGAATACTATTATCTCTTCTGATCACACTCAACTTAGTTATGGTGAAGTATGGAGTGTATTAACCTTTTCAGATGAAGATCCAGCTAATTCTGACAATATCATCACGCTTTATAGAGGTGATTCCCTGCCTAAGTTTTCAAATGGTAGTGGTGCCCAATCTTCAGATCCTGATGCGTGGAACCGTGAACATGTTTGGTCAAAAAGTCATGGTTTCCCAAATCAATCTCAACTTGGCTATACCGATGCTCATCATTTACGTCCTGCAGATGCGTCAGTGAATTCTACCCGCAGTAACTATGACTTTGAGGCAGGTGGAATCCCAGTAGCGGAATCTCCACTTAACTCTGTAGATTCAGCCAATGGTACGTTTGAACCCCGTGATGAGGTAAAGGGTGACGTAGCGCGTATGATGTTCTATATGGACGTACGATATGCAGGTGCTTCAACCGAAGATACCCCTGATTTAATCTTAGTTGACAATATTGGTACAGAGACTGGCTCAGCTGAATTTGGTAAATTATGTACTTTGTATGATTGGCATTTAATTGATGTAGTTTCTGCAGCAGAAACTCAACGCAATGATGTAGTCTATGAGTATCAAGGTAATCGAAATCCGTTTATCGATTATCCTGAGTGGGTTGATGCCATATTTGGTACAGTTTGTTCGCCAAATACTCCACCTGAAATTAATATCACAGGTGATGTAGTTGTGACTGAAAGTGCTATGGTGACTATTGATGCGTCTGGTTCTAGTGATTTTGACAACGATGAATTAACTTACCAATGGGTGCAGTTGACAGCTGAGTTGATCTCTTTTGACTCTTCTGCCGCGACCTTGAGCTTTCAAGCTCCTCAGGTAAGTGATGACATACCCCTTAAGTTTCAATTGACCGTATCTGACGGTTCATCTTCGGTAACAACAACATATACCGTTGTAGTGGAAAACAAGAAAAGTGGTGGCTCAATGGCTTGGCTAATTTTGTTACTTTTACCTGTTTTTCATATTCGTAGAAGAAAGGCTAAATTCATCTTATAGTTTTAGCATGAGTTGATCGACCTTGAAAATACTTAAGCCAGTTAGGATTAAATTCTAACTGGCTTTTTTATTAACGAAATGTTGGTACAACTGAGTAAATACAAAACTAGTGCCTTTAGATAAAATCGGCTAAAATGCGCGCCCTAAATTTCAGATTGGCGAAGCAGTATATGAGTAAACCAATAAATCGCACGATTTCTGTTGCGCCAATGCTGGATTGGACAGATAAACACTGTCGTTATTTCCTTAGACAAATTTCACAACATGCGCTTTTGTATTCCGAGATGGTCACCACTGGAGCGATTATTTTTGGTAAAGGCGATTATCTTGCGTTTAATCAAGAAGAGCACCCTGTAGCCTTGCAGCTGGGAGGTTCTAACCCTAGTGATATGTCACGTTGTGCCGCTGAAGCGCAAAAGTACGGTTATGATGAAGTGAACATCAATGTGGGTTGTCCCTCTGACCGAGTCCAAAATGGCAGGTTTGGTGCGTGTTTAATGGCTGAGCCTGAAACTGTGGCGGAATGCATTAACAGTATGCAGGCAGAGGTTGATATCCCGGTCACGGTAAAGTCGCGTATAGGCATTGACGATATGGATGAATACGAAGATTTAACTCACTTTATTGAAGTGGTGGCTGGGTCAGGCTGCGATACCTTTATTGTGCATGCACGTAAAGCTTGGTTAAAAGGTTTAAGTCCGAAGCAAAATCGCGATGTACCGCCATTGATGTACGAACGCGTCTACCAATTAAAACAACAGTTTCCAGATTTACATATCAGTTTAAATGGTGGTGTGAAAACCCTAGACGATGTGCAACTTCATCTTAATTATTTGGATGGAGTCATGATAGGCCGGGAGGTTTATAGTAATCCTTACATTTTAGCTGAAGTCGACAAACGCTTTTACCAAGACAACTCTGTCAGTAAAACCCGAGCTGAAGTGGTTATGGCGATGTTGCCTTATGTAGAGCAGCAGATTGCCCAAGGTGCTCGGCCATGGCATATCGCTAGGCATATGTTAGGTCTGTTTCAAGGTCAGCCAGGTGGGCGGATATGGCGCAGATACTTGAGTCAAAATGGCACTAAAGCAAATGTCGGTATCGAGCTGTTAACTGATGCCTTGGACGTGTTATTAGACGCACAATCTAAGGCCAAACAATTCCAATCCGAAATGATTGGTTAAATTTACTAAGCCAGTGGTAAATTTAACCAAATTTTAGGGGGGAACAATATGTGTTCAAATGTTGAACTCCAAGTTAAAAAATAAAAAACCATATAATTCATATAGATAAAAATAATTTCATGGTTGGCACAACTATCGCAAAGGATACTGCGACTTAAACAATAACTGTCCACACAATTTAAAAACAGTTATCACTTATTAAACCAAAGGAAAATATCATGTTCACTAAATCTAAAATCGCTACCATCGCACTTACTTCTACTTTAGTTTTTGCTTCTACTGCACAAGCCCAAGAAGTTACGTTAGAAAAATATGTAAGTAATATGGTTAATCAAGTGATGGAAGTTGCACAACAAGAAATTAATAACAACTTGCGTACTGCAGTATTAACGGTAGCTAACAACGTTAGTTTTAACGAAGAAAAGAGTTACACAGCTAAAGTAACTATTACTGACCTAAATTTAGATAATGAAGAGGCAACAAAATCACAAGCTGAATAGGGAATTGACAATGTTTAATCAAATATCTTTATTTATCATACTGTTGACGCCTGTTATTGCTTATGTGGCAGGTGCGCTGCTTTATAGTTTTTTTGAATGTTTACGCAAAGGATCGGTGTTAGCTAAATACAGCAGTATCATCAGTTATCGAAACGGTCTCTAATTGAAGTATTGACCGTTCTTGTTTTATTAATTTGACCACCTTTATATACCATTAGATTTATTCTCCTCCCCTAAAAAATATATATCCCCACCCATGATTGTAACTTTGTCACAGTGTTAATTGGTTTTGTTGAAGTATTTAAAATTTACGCATTACATAGATTAGCGATAATTCGATCTGCTATTCCATATTTTGGCTTAACTAAATTTGATACTCGAAGTTGTTCTAAAGATTTAAAGAAGACATTAACGTTTATTATTGATGCACGAGATGGTGTTATGAGACGCACCAGGAATTTAATTCAACTAAGTCAATTTATGACATTTAATTTCACTATGGGTCACAGTCGAAACATACAGTTTGAGCAGTAAAGTGGTCATTAATAGATATTCAAAACCACTCTATATACGTTAGCTTTGACGCTAAAGCAGATAATATTGAATCTAAGACTAGAGACTCTACTGTGCGCTTGGCACAGTTAATAAAGGTTTCATCTCAGCCAAAAATCACGATAAAAAAGGCGAACAAATTATACAGCAGTGTTCAGCAGCGCAGCCTGAGTAGTACTATGGATAGTGACAGAACTTTTACCATGGGATTGTTTAATTATGTTTTTTTGAGCAGTTAAAGCCGCCTCATTTCCTGCTTGCGCTTGACCATCAATATGGTTGGCATGTTGTAATGAACCAGTACCCAAATTAGGATAGGGAATAGGTATCGGGTTTACTGGAGTTGGAACATGACATACATCAGAAAAGGAAAAAAAAGATCTTGGAAGGTTTGTATTACTAAGCATAATTGACCAACTAAATAAGTTGGATGTTGAATTAAATTTACAGACAACGTTGATTCTGTGAGGTTAACATAGCCCAGAGTTTGCTGCAGTAATGGGCGTTATTTGTACAGAGAACCTGAAACCCGACAAGCAACACAGTGGTCGCCTCTGGCAAGACTGAAGTCGCTGTTGAACGATACCATTTGATAATGGAAAGTTGACTAGTTTACCACTATGGATAAATCACCACTGCTTGTTTGACTAAAATGTACCTATAGCAAAACATCATTTAATAAGACCTATAGGATCCAACGTTTTGTAAGGACCCATTAATAAACTATTAGTTTTGTTACATATGAACGCCCTTAACAACAAATTTCCGTGTTAGCGTGAAGGTGTTTAAAATGATCAGGAATGAATAGTGGATCTACAAAAGTTGGGGGGAGTTGCAGCACTTTCTGAGGCTCTTATCTACGTATCTGCATTTGTGTTCTTTGGTGTGATTTGGGACTTTCCCGCTGGTGCTGGCACGATTCAAAAATTTTCTTTTCTAGCGGATAATCAAACCATCCTATCTATTGTTAACTTGGTTATATATGTAATATTTGGCACTTTTTTGGCTGTTTTAGTGGTGGCGCTTCATAATCGCCTTAAAGCAGGCGCTTTAGCTTTAACACAGATTTCTTCAGTATTTGGCATCATTTGGGTAGGCCTAATCATTGCCAGTGGAATGATTGCAAATATAGGGTTAGGAGCTGTCATCGATCTCTCAGCTAAGGATCCAGAACAGGCAATGAAGTTGTTGGCGGACTATGGGTCCTGTTGTTAAGTCTAGCAGCCTTAAAATCTAATGAGCTTTCTAAAACACTTAACTATCTTGGTTTAGTAATTGGCTGTGCTGGTATCCTCACAATTTATCCCGCTGAAATACTGACTGAAATTTTCGGATTAGGTCAAATCGTTTGGTTTATTTGGCTGGGGATAATCTTACTGGTGAAGCCTCCAAACTATAAGAGCTGAAATAGGGGTAATGAATGCCTACTATGCTTTAAAAATGCTCATATGTTCTCCAATGTATTGCTAAAGACCACAGTGGAACTAACTCACCTATTCAGTACGTCGATAGCCAACCCGAGCTTTGCGGAAACCCATTTTAAAGCCTTATTGAGTAGCTCAACATAGTGTTCAGCTGTCACGGCATTAGAGGTTTCCAGCCAGGTTTGATCAGTGCCGTCTACCACCTGATACACTCCTTCGTTAGTGTTCACCCAGAAAGGGGTTAACTCCTCATCACTCATAAAATTTCTCCTTGTCGATCACGCCTGATCTTCCAAGCTTTAGCATTTTATCTTGCTTCAAAACGAAAGTTTAATAATGAAACAAATTCAACTTTTCAGCAAGACTGATCTAAAACAGTCAGGTTAATCTGCTAGTCATACTTGAAGCAAGTATGACTAGACTTGGCACCGTCACTTTATCAATTCCCGGCATATAAAATATTAGTTGTGGTTTTCACTAATAACTTAGTCTATTTGACTAAATTATTAG
>Ga0209712_10004456_pt1 | contig 11125 bp, 8 predicted proteins | sample ArcOceMetagenome_FD_187443 | JGI IMG/M metagenome (GOLD analysis project Ga0209712, IMG submission 187443) | Marine eukaryotic phytoplankton communities from Arctic Ocean - Arctic Ocean - Greenland ARC118M Metagenome (SPAdes) (version 2) | ecosystem: Environmental > Aquatic > Marine > Oceanic...
AATTTAACTATTTAATAACTGTAGTCGGGGATGTTTTGAATAATTCTGAAACAATTTCAAATACAAGTTATTCTATTGAGGATTTATCTCCAGGTGATTATGAAGTTTGTATCACCGCTATAGAGGCAGATGTTACAGAATGTTTCGCTATTGTGATAAATAAAGCTGAAGCGATTATAAGCTTTGATAATTATACAATACAAACTACTTCCGAATCTTGTGTTGATGAAAACGATGGAATTATCACTGTAGACATCAATCAAAGTGAATTTGATTACCAAGTAAGCGTATCTGGACCCTCAACGAATATAAATGAACTATTAATAGGCACAACTTACACGCTTTCAAGTTTAGCTCCTGGAGATTATGAAGTTTGTTTTTTAATAGAAGAATTAAATTATACGCAGTGTTTTGAATTAAACATTGTAGCGTCTGAGCAAATAGCACTAAAAGTAGCAAGCAAACAATCGAATACATATTCTTTTAATATTGAGAGTGGAACGGCGCCTTTTAAAGTATATCTTAATGAAGAGTTGTTAAGTGTTTCTGATACCAAAGAATTTGAATTAGAAATTTTTGGAAATGGAAAATTAAAAGTTAAAACAGCAAAAGATTGTGAAGGTGTCTACAAGGCTGGTATTGGTGAAGTTATACTAAAGCAAAACCCTGTTTCAGATTCTATTGATTTGTTATTACCTATGGGTATTAGTGAACCTAATGTCAATGCAATAATTTTTGATTTGAATGGAAAAATAATTTTTAGCGAGCGTATAAAAAGAGAAGAGAATACCTTATCAATTCCGTTTAAAGACTATGCTTTAGGTATTTATATCTTAAAATTGTCTATTGAAAACTCAAAACCTATTAAAATTATAAAATAATGAAGAATATATTAATAATGACAGTTTTAGTTTTTTTTTCTTTTTTGAATATGCAATGTTCAAAGAAGGATAAAAATCAGGCACCGAGTGCGGTTAATTTAAATTACCCAGCGCAGAATTTATTGTGTATTGATCATACGATTACCTTTGAATGGAGTGCCGCAACAGATCCTGAAAACGACGTACTAGAATATAATATTATCATTGCTACAGATAGGGATATGACAAATGTTATTGAAAATAAAATGACAACTTCTACGCAATTAACAGTTGCTTTAGAGAAGAAAACTGCGTATTATTGGAAAGTTGATGCATTAGATATAAACAATAATCAAGGAACGGAGTCAGAAATATTTGCTTTTTATACCAAAGGAGAAGGCGTTTTAAATTATGCTCCTTTTACATCAGAATTAGTTTCTCCTGAAAATAATGGTCAAGTCAATGCAACTTCTGTAAGTTTAACATGGGAGGCAGCAGATACAAATGCAGGCGATACCTTAACCTATGAAATTTACTTTGGAGAGAACTCTTCTCTAACCTTAATAGACGATACGCTAACAGTGAAATCCCAGTTAGTTTCAATAGAATCAGGTAAAAGCTATTCTTGGAAAGTAAATGTAAAAGATCAAGATGGAGCAAAATCTATTGGACAAGTATGGAGTTTTACAGTGAATTAGAAAACCGTATATAAAAATAAAAAAGCCTCCTCTATAGCTATCGAGGAGGCTTTTTAAATGAGGTGCTTTAAGCGTATTCTCAAAAAAAATAGGTATCATTTGTTGAGCGTTATTCATGGAAGTAAACAAACTACTAGAAAGCTAATTATTAAATAGATTAAATATTTAACCAATAAGTTAATTTTAAATTTAATGATTTAAATCGAGGCGCAAAATTGGAAGCATAATAATTGTCATTGTACACAATAAAAAGATCTGAAAGTGGTGCAAAACGCCACTGTAACCTTGTGTTAATACCTATGTTTTCTTTTTGACTGCTGTATTGAATAAATGTAGACCAAAATAAACTCTTATTAAAAGTAAGGTCTATTTTAGGTCCTATCAGCCAAATAGAGGCATCTGGATAAGGACCTGGTAGGTTTATTTTATCGTAATTAATCTGAAGAGATCCTGAAAATTTAGGTTGAATTCTCCAAGCTAAATTGGCATTAAAAGAATATTTTTTACCATTAAAGAAAGTTCCTATGGCAGGTTCTATTTGGTAAGAGAACGTTTTTCTTTTGTCAGACCTATAACCTACACTAAATGTTGTGTAAGTATAACCACTGTCTTTCGGCAAGCGAATAGCATCTGGTGTTCCTGTTGGATCAAATTCACCAAAAAGATAGGTAAACCGATTTGATACTTCCATGGTTAATTCTCCTGTATTTCTAAAACTTGCTTGCCATCTGCTCATTATTGCATAATCAGAATTTTTAAAATTTAGATCTGGTTTCCAAATAAAAATAGGAGTGATAGAAAAGCTGTGTTTTTGAATTTTACTTTCTAATGGCCAAAAAGTGCGTTCTATTTTTGGTGTAATTTTAAAGATATCTGTTCTTCTTAGAAAACCCAAGTCAGACTCGTAATTATCTCCAACATACACCCCACTTAATCTTACGCTAAAGTCTCTATTAAAATACTGCGTAGAAAACCCGCCAGAATAATTTTTATTTTTGATATTTGGAGAGAGAGATGTGTGTAAAAAATATTTTCCTACCCAAGAATTATCTTCAGATGCCAACCGATAATCGATACCAATAATTCTATTATACTTGTCTTCATCTGAAAGAAAATCGTATTCTTTTGTTGCCTGTTTATTAATAAACATGAAGCTAATATTAGACCTGTTAAACAGTTTTTGCTGTAGCGTAATAATCGCATTGTTCACAGTAGGAATTTCATTTTTAACATCTTCAGCTGTTTGCATTGTTAGCAAACCAACTCTTAAATTATTATTTACTTTACCACTCAGCCTAATGCCTGCAATAATGTCATTTTCTATGGTATTTCCATTTGCATCTTGTGCAATGCCAATTCTTCTAGAGAAAAAAGGATTGGAATCTCTATTGTTACCAAAATCTGCAAAAAGATCGCTATTTTCAATAAAAAATTGCCTCCTTTCGGGCAAGGAGATCTCAAAACGCGTGAGGTTCGTAAGCTGTTGGTCTACTGCTACTTGTGAAAAATCTGGATTTATAGTTACGTCTAAATTTAGGCTATTCCCAATGGTAAACTTTGCATCCCCACCAAACTTTATAGCTGTTTTTGAAATATCATTTGTAAAATCCTTGGACGTAATTGTATTTACATAAGGTATTATAGAAACCGGAGTTTTAGATTTACCCAAGGGTTTTTCAAAAACCATTTCACCCATGTACGCGAGGTTAAATATAAATTGATTCTGAGGTATGTTTACCCAGGTATTTCTTTCATTGTCTTGTGTGTCGAACTGGTAACTATTAAACCGCCATTTTGTTTCACCTTCTCTATATTTAAAAGCAGATAAAGGAATAATCATTTCTGCAATATAATAATCTTCTTTTATAGCCGTTTTACATTTCCATTTGGTGTCCCAAGCCATGGTAAAACCTCTTAATTCCGAACCACCACCAGAAAGTAGCATTTCTCTTTTTACTCCATAAGGGTTTGTTCCAAAGATAAAAGCATTTGTACCGTCATTAAACGTATCAAAAAGTAAAGTGATATTGTCGCTACCGCCAGCACTAAAATCTCTACGAAGCGAAGGAATTATAAAATCATTAGCTGGTGCATTTACTTTTATGCCAACATATAGGTTGTCATCATCAAAAAGAAACTTAATAATTGCTTGTTGTTTTGCTTGTACAGAATCTAAAGGAAAATATTGCCAAAAACCAGAGGCCCCTTTTGTGTCTGTCCAAACCTCTTCATTAAGATTTGCATCTAATACAATAGGTTCTTTTATGTAGTTGACAAATACAGATTTATTTGTTGTTTGGGAGAAACTATGTATTACAATAAATAATGCGACACTAAATAAGCTGTTTTTCACTTATATTTTTTTTGTAAGTCAAATATAATAAAAAAAAATCGGTATTACTTTGAGGATTTTTACTAGAGATAGGCACCAAAGAAAAACAAATAATTTTAGTTTATTATTTAAATTATGAGGCACAAAAAAACCCCATCAAATTTGATGAGGTTTTTTATAAAAAAGTGTATTTACATTATCCTAAAAAAGGATATTTATAATTTGTTGGTGTAACAAAAGTCTCTTTAATTAAGCGTGCAGACGTCCAACGTAACAAGTTTTGTGCAGAACCAGCTTTATCATTTGTTCCTGAAGCTCTCGCGCCTCCAAATGGTTGCTGACCTACCACTGCTCCGGTTGGCTTGTCGTTAATATAAAAGTTTCCAGCGGCATTTTCTAATGCTTCAGAAGCTTTTTCTACGATGTATCTATCATTAGAGAAAATAGCACCCGTTAATGCATATTCAGTAGATTCGTCTACTAATTTTAACGAAGCTTCCCATGCTGCGTCTTCGTACACAAAAACAGTCATTACTGGGCCAAATAACTCAGTTGTCATGGTTGCGTATGTTGGTGATTTTGCTAAAATTACAGTAGGCTCAATAAAGTATCCTACAGATTTATCATGGTTTCCACCAACAATAATTTCTGCGTCTTTGTCTGCTTTTGCAGCATCAATAAAGCTTGCAATTTTGTCAAAAGAACCCTCGTGGATTACTGCATTTACAAAGTTGTCAGTATCTTCAGGAGAACCCATTTTAATGTCATTGGTTTGTGCAATCACATGTTTCTTAACCTCTTCCCAAAGAGATGCAGGAATATAAGATCTTGAAGCAGCAGAACATTTTTGCCCTTGATATTCAAAAGAACCTCTTACAATTGCCGTGGCAACCTGTATAGGATTTGAAGAGTTGTGTACCCAGATAAAATCTTTTCCACCGGTTTCTCCAACAATTCTTGGATATGTTCTATAGTTGTGAATGTTGTTTCCAATTTGTTTCCATAAATTTTTGAAAACGTGAGTAGAACCTGTAAAGTGTAATCCAGAGAAATCTCTAGAAGCTAAAACAGTATCAGAAATCATTACTGGATCTCCATATACCACGTTAATAACACCATCTGGCAAACCAGCTTCTTTAAATAAATCTACAATTACTTGTGCAGAATATGCTTGGTGATCAGAAGGTTTCCAAACAACAACATTTCCCATCATTGCTGCTGATGCAGGTAAATTTGCAGCAATAGCTGTAAAGTTAAATGGAGAAATTGCGTACACAAAACCTTCTAGAGGTCTGTACTCAACTCTGTTCCAAATACCTGGTGAAGATGCTGGCTGATCTTTAAAAATATCAATCATGTATTGCACATTGAAACGTAAAAAGTCAACGGTTTCACAAGCAGCATCTATTTCTGCTTGGTGTACGTTTTTAGATTGCGCAATCATTGTTGCAGCATTCATTCTTGCCCTGTAAGGTCCTGCTAATAATTCAGCAGCTTTTAAGAAAATAGTAGCACGTTCTGTCCAGCTTACGCGAGACCAAGCTTCTCTTGCTGCCAAAGCAGTAGAAATTGCGCTATCTACATGCGATTTGTCTGCAGTATGATATTGCCCAACTACATGTTTATGATCATGAGGAGGTGTAATATTTTTCGTGTTTCCTGTTCTTACTTCTTCGCCATTTATATGCATGGGCACATCAACATTGCTGTTGAACATAGCTTTATAAGTTGCTAATAATTCTGTTCTTTCTGGAGAACCTGGAGCATACTCCTTTACTGGTTCGTTTACTGCTTTTGGAACATTAAAAAATCCTCTTGCCATTGTGTATGTTTTTAAGTTTTAACTTACTAATTTTGAGTGCCAAAGTTACAATTTTTGTTTCAATAAATTGAGTGGAATTTTTAGGTCTTTTATTACGATATATTCAATAATAAGCATAAAATGGCGGTATTTAATTAAAACGTGTCTATGTGCACAGTACCTTATCTTCCTTTAGGAAATAATAATTTCATTTTAACTTCTAATAGCGATGAAACTCCATTAAGAAAAACAGTTCTGCCAAAAGAGTATTTAGAAAACGGGGTTGAATGAACGCACTCAAAAGAGGTGTTAGCAGGTGAACTTGGATTGGTTTAAGTGAAAAAAACGGTTAGTTTGTTTGTTGATGGGTGTCTATCTCGAGTAAAAACCTCGAAATAATACCAATTTTTTTTATTTTGTCATTACGTAAAGACACAAAAGCCGCTTTCTTTTTTGGCGTTCCCTCTTTTATTACTAGAAATGTATCGATGCTTTTAGAAAGTCCCAATATGAAAAAGAATAAAATAGAAGCGGTTAAATAAAAGCGAAAAGGATTTGAATAGCGTTGTTTTTTTTATCCATGTAATTTCAAGAAATAAGTCCTGGTTTTATTAAAAGCAAAATAAGTGTGTTCCAAAATTTTCCATCCAAACTAAACAATCCGTTAAAAACGGCATGTTTGCACTTTTAAAAGTAATGCGACTCCCTTTATTTTCTTATCCGAAATCTTGGCAGAATTTTTCTTGTCCGTTAACGAGATCTCCACAATTTAAATATTCTGGATTTTTAATCGTGGCAATTTTTTTTTGGTTTTATTAGTTTAATAATATGGGTGCTGTTAGTTGAAAAGTTGGAATATAGACCTTAAATTGTTCGTAGGTTTCTAGATTTATCATGGTATAAAAACCTTTCATTGCACCTAAATTAGAAGCTAAAAAGCAACCAGAGTTGTACTTATAATTGTCATTAGGCATCAAAGTTGGTGTTTGGCCAACAACGCCTTCTCCACTAACTATTTCTGTCTCATTTAAAGAATCGTAAATTTTCCAGAGCCGATCTGTTAATTTTACAGTTTCTAAACTCTTGTTTTCTATAGTGATGGTGTATGAGAAGATATAATATAATTTATTATTTCTATAATTTGTACCCTTATAGTTTGTTTCTACAGAAATTTTTATGCCCTTTGTTATTTGTTGAATCATGCTAAAGTAAATATAGCTTTTTTGTTCTGAATTTACAAATCAAATTTTAATTACCTGTTTTGATCGAAGTATCCTTGTCCAACTCCGATAACTCTATCGTATAGACTTCCTGCAGGTTTAAAGTAAACGAGCACCGTATATTCGTTTTCTGTTTCAAAGAAAGTACCGTTAATTTCATTTGTATTTACAAAATTGTTGTTGCCAATGGTAGCAAAAGTGTAGTTGTAAAAACCCTGTTTTAGTAAGATGTTTGCAGTATACGTTTGGTTTTCTGGATTGTAATACATCCTGTTTGTTTCAGAAATAGAAAAAGCATTGAAAGCACCATACACGTAGACTTCTTTTTCTTTAAACATTTTGTCTACAGCTATTGTAAAATGCATTAAAGCGTAATCGGCCTCTGTATTGTTATCATTGCCTTCTAAAGTTCTAATTGCAAATTGTCCATTAATATCAGGATTGTAAGTATATGCTACAAACTCATTATAGATTAAAGGATATATATAATGGTTGTACACATCTTTTTTGATGATTTTTACAATGTTTAGACTCTTATTTCTGATAATTTTACTATCAAAATTCAAATACTCGTTACCACCCCAAAAATTAGTCTTATTTGTATAGGTATACAAAAGCTGATTTGGTTTAAAAAAGGTAGGTTGTAAGTCGGCAATGCTTTCATTCCAATTATTATTTTTGAGAATGGCAACATGTATTTCTTGTCCTGGGTTGTTTATTCGAATTCTAGGATGGTTTATAGAAAATTGAATGGTTTGTTGTGTATTTACGGTCTTTGTATTCCTACTTCGAGTAACATTAACGGCTACAGTAGCAGCGTTTTCATACAAGACAAATCTTCTTGTAAAAACAACTTCATCGTAGGAGTTTAAAACAGACAATATATAATTTCCACTTTTGGTAATTACGGTATTTATATTGGGAATTTTAACTGAATAATGACTGTAATTCTGCAGTGTGTTAAACGAATTGGTAACATTTATGATGGTATTTTGGTCAAAACCATTTATAAACTGACTCGAAAGCAACCTGCTTTTTTGCCAATCATGTGTCCTGTGCTCAATTTTATACTGGTAGTCTTTACTGTCTGCATCTAAATCATCAAAAGACAATTCTAAAACAGTTCCTAAAGGTACAATTGAAGAAAAACTGTTTTCTTGCAATGGTCTTAATTGAATTGTTTCTATCTGTTGTGCATTTATAGAAATGCATAAAATTAATAAAAGGCAAGTTATTTTTTTTTGCATGTTTTGCTAAAAATTATACTTCAAAAATACTAAAATTAAAACGGATGAAAATAGTAAATAAGCAAGGTTTCTTTTTTAGAAATATCTTTATTAGTGAAAATTTCTAAAATAAAAAGAACCGATGATACCTTTTGATTTTAAATAAATTTAGGAAAGTTTTTCTTCTGATACAAGTATTTAATTTGGGTCAACAGGAACTGGAATCTTAGAAAAACTTCTTTTTTACATGTCAGGATTTTAGAGATCTAAATTCACACCAAATTTTCTTTTAAATAATTATTTAGAATTAATATAAATAAGAATATTTCATTAATATTAACTGTTATTATATCAGTCCTCATTCGATAAATCTTTAAATTTGCATGATTTTTTTAGATAACTAAACATTCCAATTTACTATGTCCAAAGACATTCGTATTAAAAAAGGCTTAGATATTAAGCTTGTTGGCGTTGCCGAAAAAACTACTACAAATAGTTCTCAGAGTAGTGTTTATGCAGTAAAGCCAGAAGATTTTCACGGAATAATACCCAAGCTTATTACCAAAGAAGGTACAGAAGTAAAGGCAGGGGAAGCACTTTTTCATTCGAAGAGTGATCCTCGTATTTTATTTTCAAGCCCAGTTTCTGGTAAAGTAATTGCGGTAGAACGTGGCGCAAGAAGAAAAGTTTTAGCAGTTAAAATTACTGCAGATGCCAACCAAGTGTACGAAGATTTTGGTACTAAAGATGCAAACACAATGTCTGCAGAAGAAGTAAAGAATCATTTATTCACTTCAGGTTGTTGGCCTTTTATAAAACAACGTCCGTTTGATGTTGTTGCAAACCCAAATCAAGCTCCAAAAGCTATTTTTGTGTCTGCACATGCAAGCGCACCTTTAGCAGCAGATTTAGAGTATACATTAGCAGGTAAAGAAGCAGAATTACAAGCAGCAATTACCGCTGTTTCTAAATTAACCGAAGGGTTGGTGCATGTTTCTGTAGGTGCAAATTCGAATTCTCCTTTGGCTAAGCTATCGGGTATCGAATTACATAAAGTTTCAGGCCCACATCCATCAGGAAATGTAGGGACGCAAATAGCTAAAATTAATCCTATAAATAAAGGAGAAGTTGTTTGGATCATTACACCTCAAGATTTAGTGGTTATTGGTGAGTTACTTTTAACAGGAAAACTAAATTTAACAAGAACAGTTGCGTTAACAGGTTCTCAGTTTAGCAAGCCACAGTATGTGACTGCAATTTCTGGAGCTTCAATTTCAGATGTAACTGCAAATAATTTGAATGACGATAATACAAGAATCATTAGCGGAAACGTGCTTTCTGGAAAGGAAGTAAAAGCAGCTGAGTTTTTAGGATATTATGACAATCAGATCACTGCAATACCAGAAGGAGACGATTATGAATTTTTTGGGTGGAACAAACCAATTTTTAATAAAATTTCTACTTCTAGAGCATTGACTTTTTCTTGGTTAACTCCAAAGAAAAAATACGACCTAAACACCAACACAAATGGTGAACATAGAGCTTTTGTAGTAACTGGCTCTTATGAAGAAGTGTTTCCTTTAGATATCTATCCGATGCAATTATTAAAAGCATTTATGTACAAAGATTTAGATGAAATGGAAGCGTTAGGAGGATACGAAGTAGCACCAGAAGATTTTGCGTTGACAGAATTTGTTTGTGTCTCTAAACAGCCTCATCAAAAGATAATTCGAGAAGGTTTAGATTTAATGAGAGAAGAATTAGGATAAGATTATGAGCTTAAAAGATAACTTACACAATTTAAAAGAGAAGTATAAAGGAACTAAAATGGCTCCTGCGTTCAACGCAATCCATACCTTTTTATACTTACCAAATGAAGTAACTCATGGAGGAACTCACATAAAAGCAGCAGATGATTTAAAGCGTACAATGAATATTGTAATTATGGCTTTAATTCCTTGTTTGTTGTTCGGAATGTTTAATGCAGGATACCAGCACTACGCAGCGATAGACAATTCTTTAAGAGCAGACGTTTTAGCTAACTTTTTTACTTTTGATAATTTCTGGATTGGAATTATAAAGGTATTACCCTTAGTAATTGTTTCTTATGGAGTTGGCCTTTTGGTTGAATTTATTTTCGCAGTTATAAAAGGACACGAAGTGGAAGAAGGGTATTTAGTTACCGGAATGTTAGTTCCGTTAATTGTACCTATAGATACACCATTATGGATGTTATCAGTTGCGGTTGTATTTGGAGTAGTAATAGGTAAGGAAGTGTTTGGAGGGACAGGGATGAATATTTTAAATCCTGCTTTAACAATTAGAGCTTTCTTATTTTTTGCGTATCCAACTTGGATGTCAGGAGATAAAGTTTGGGTTTACGATGCCGTAAATATGTCAGAAGCAGATGCTATTTCTGGAGAAACCATGTTGGGGTATTATGCGAAAGCAGGTCAAGACTTAACAATTAAAGGTGCCAATGGCGCTGCAGACATCGTTACTACTTACGGAGATAGAGCGAACGAATTGTACTCTACATTCGATAAGTTTATGGGATTCATACCCGGATCTGTAGGAGAAACTTCTACCTTTTTAATCTTAATAGGTGCTGCGATTTTAATTTTTACAAAAATTGCAAGTTGGAGAATTATTCTTTCAGCATTTGTAGGTGCAGCCGTAATGGGTTTGATATTTAATCAAGTGGTAGCAGCAGATATTATTACAGAATCTAGTAAGTTTTATGGTTTAATGAGCACTGTTTGGTGGGAGCATCTAACAATAGGTGGTTTGGCATTTGGAGCTGTATTTATGGCGACAGATCCCGTAACTGGCTCACAAACAAATAAAGGGAAGTGGATTTACGGTTTCTTAATTGGTTTTTTATCAATTATGATTCGTGTATTTAACCCGGCATATCCAGAAGGCGTCTTCTTAGCAATTTTGTTAATGAATGTTTTCGCACCAACAATAGACCATTATGTGGTTCAA
>Ga0209712_10004457_pt1 | contig 11124 bp, 10 predicted proteins | sample ArcOceMetagenome_FD_187443 | JGI IMG/M metagenome (GOLD analysis project Ga0209712, IMG submission 187443) | Marine eukaryotic phytoplankton communities from Arctic Ocean - Arctic Ocean - Greenland ARC118M Metagenome (SPAdes) (version 2) | ecosystem: Environmental > Aquatic > Marine > Oceanic...
CCAGCCCATCGGGGATCAAGATATGATGCGACGTGAAGACTCTAGAGGAGGGCAGGGTCAAGGTAGTGGACATTGAAAAAATGGTGAAGGTTTTTAAAACCCATAGATGTTTTAGATGTTTTACAGTGTATCCAAAAATGGATCAAACTCTGGTCCCGCTTGCCTTGTTTCAAACACAAATATTTTATGTATTTTAGTCAGTTGTGTAGGTTTTGTATGTACCAATTCTACGGCGAAGCGAATGAAGTCCAAAAAACTTGATTGGGAACCGAATAGAACTTCCATGTCAACCAATATGTGACAAGTGTGACATGCCACGGATGCTATAAAACGGAAAAAGTCTACGCACTTCGCGGAATCTTCCTGAACCTGCAACGTCTTCGGCGAACAGGCAAGCAAGTTTCTCAACAACAAACTTCAGGACATATCATTAGCACTTAGCACATACTTCACAAGTACAAGTAGATCTAATCTACATTCCATACACTAGATTGATTCCATTCTGAGCAACAAGAAGTTTACCACCATGAGCCCGACAGCACAAACAAATTTTAGTACTGCCATGTCTGGAGACGGATTTAGCCACAAGGCGGTCCCAGACTCAGGTTTTAGCCTTTTCCTAGCCGATCAAACGAGAAAGGTTCACTTTATCCGCCATGCAGAAGGCTACCACAACGCCGAGACGGAGAAGACTGGCAGCAACTATTGTCTCCTCAAACCCGAAGGGAAGGCCGCAAGCGAACACCCGCTGTACGACTCGAGACTCACTCCCAAGGGGGTGGATCAAGCCAGGTCCCTTCGAAAGATCTTGGCTCACCGCCCTTCTGGTGGTCGATCTTTTACGGCTTTCGACTTGGTGGTTGTCTCGCCTCTTACTCGTACCTGCGAAACGGCATTGCACGTCTTTGGTCATCCTCGCAAACCCGGTCTTCCTGCGTTTCTCTGCGATGGAGAAGCGCCCTTTGGCAGTCCCGAGTACGAGGCCGGGGTCAAAGTTCCTGCGCCGCGTTTCCTTGTCCGCGAAGAGTGCAGAGAGAGGTTTGGGCACTATGTGTGTGATGGGCGCAGATCCATTGATGAAATTCGTGGTGAATTCCCGGACTTTGATTTCTCCGAAGTTGCAACCAACAAGGATAATTACTATACAGACGAACGCGAGAGCGATGAAGACTGTTGCGCTCGCGCCGTTCAGTTCTTGGAGTGGCTCAACTCTCGCCCGGAAAAATGCATTGCTGTTGTGACGCATTCGTCCTTTCTCAGGCATCTCTTTGGTCAGTTTGGGGAACAAATGACTCAAGATAAGAAGGACTCGTTGCAGCGCATGGCGGGGAATTGTGAGCTTCGCTCGATAGTCCTTTGCTCGCATGGAAACAAGGATGGGAAGACAGTCGAGACAATGAGGGCCCGTCCTGAAGTTGCACCGTCTACGATTCGTGTCCCGTCGTCCTCTTCGCTCTTTGAAATGGGGCAAGAAGAAGAAACTTTAGAACCAGTAATGATGTAAATGGGGCAAGAAGAATTTATGCCAGTAACGGTTGAGCGAGTAAAGTTCAAGCATGAGAAATTTATGGGTGCAAGCGAGCAAGTCCAAGGGGATAAATAACGAACAAGTCAACTATTATTAAAATAATTACATCGCATCTCCATTCATTTTCTCTATCCTGTTACTACACGTACGTGTACCCTGGTTTTGTTTGAAGTTGTAGAGATACCCAAATTGAAATAAGTAGACATACCACTAGGGTAGGGTGCTACTAGCTGCTCTACTGGCATTGACAGGAGGAGGTTCTATGCAATAGAATTGTAAAGAAACCTTAGCAGTTCCTGTAAATACTATCCATACTATTATATCCACTATTTTTCCATTTTTCCATGTTTTTATGAAGATTGAGGCCATTTATTGAACGATGACAGAAAAGCACCTCAGTCAGCTACCAACCACTTATGTACTGTACATACATACACAGTTGTAAGTATGAATTTTCACCTCAATTTACGTGTTGTTGCAATCACCAGAAGACCTCGTTAAACGTATTATTGTAAAAGTCCCCGCCCTTGCTCCCAAATCTACCGCAGAATGAACGATCACACAAAGTCTCTTGGTGAGGAGAACGCAACCAGTCCTTTACCACTGCTGACGGACGAAGTTCCTCCGTCTGATCCAGTAGATACGGGTTCACATATTCAAGAGCAGCAGACGCTGCAGCAACCTCCAAAACCAATCGTTCACCAACCGGAACCAAAGATTAGTCACGGAAATGTCAAATTTATCAGCGAAGAAAATGTTGCCAGTTCTTTTCCACTGCGAATGGACGAAGTTCCGTCTGATCTAGATACGTGTACCGCCGGTTTCTTGGATAGTAGTGCTGAACAACCGCTGAAGCTGCTGCAGCTACCACACCACATTGTGCAACAAGGTGATAGCACTGAAGACGTACAGGCGATGCATCATCATCAACCAGATGATACAAGGGTGAGTAACAGAAACGTGAACAACAAGATTTTCATACACTACACGTACACACGTAGTACTGCTGCTGTTTGTAGTTTCCATTCCAAATAATTGCGGTTCTCATTCCCACACGTACAATTTTTTAGGAACCCTGCCTACCTACAACACTCAAAATTATCGCCTCTAGATGTGCGGTCATCGGATATTTAATCATGAGCCCAATGAAACTCTTCAAGTCCATGATGTACGGGGTGCTAGACCTTGGATATTTCAATCTCTTGATATTTTTCACCGTGATTTTCTACACCATCACTCTCCTTTTCTGCCTCCTCATTTATATCGTGGAATCAGCTAGCCACAACGAGTGCGTGAGAGTGGGAGTTGGTTACTTGGAAGATTTGACCACTGGTGGACAGATTTTCTCTGGTCTTTTTGCAATCAGTTGGACAACACTTTCGACGGTAGGCTACGGAAATACGTGGCCGGCTCTTTCGACTGATGAGGAAGCTGAAAGGGAAATTGTGTACTGCCCCGGCATCAATTTATTGTTGATGGTGGAAGCTTTCGTTGGAGTATGTTTTGCTGGGACCTGTGGGGCGATCTTGTTCAAAAAGGTTGTTGAAATTCAAAGTCAAGCACAGGTGACGTTTTCAGAGCCTGTTGTCATTCGATTTGGTTCAGGGTTGACAATGGAGGAGGATAAGAATGTTAATGAAGAAGACATTAGTGATGATGAAGATGATCAAGGGGAAGGACGCTTGAGTAACGTACCTTGCCCCTGTCTGGAGTTCCGAATTGTAAATTTACTACACAACTATGCTGCAGGTGTCATCACAGATGCATCTCTACACTGTACTGTGAGTGTCGAAGAGGAGTTAGATGTTGACGATCTTGACCCCTCTTCTTCGTCGTCACGAAAAAAGGAGAAGGTGAAGCGCGTACAACTTCCGAAAAAGATCTTTTTGGACCTGGGTATTGTGAATGATGAACATCCTCACTTCAAGCGTGTCTGGACTGTATTTCACATACTGAATGAGAATTCCCCACTTCTTACAACTAGATTGAGGAACCGCATCAGAAATAATCATGGGTTGTGGCCCAACCAAAAGAAGAAGCACAACGAAGCACAATACATTGCAAATAATTTGTGTTTTGAAGAGATCATTGTTAGTCTCAATGGAATCTCAAGACATACAAGTTGTGAGGTAAACGCTCAGAAAGTTTATGGAGCCTGCGACGTCGTGATTGGTTACAAATTTGTTCCGATTCTCGAGAAAGAGGGAGATGACGTGCTCGTGTTGATGGATAGTATCAATGATGTTACTGAGCAGAATGGTAATGACAAAGCACTTCCCCTGCAGATAGACCCTATGCCAGACGAGTAGCTCTCAGTAAGTGCATTATTATGACATAAGCCAGTACTGTGTAGATAGCTAGCTTACGTTGTGTATGCGTTGCATTGGCACGAAATGTGATGTTTATTGTTCGCAAACAATTTTTCAAAAAATTGTGCTGAATTTCAAATTGAGAAAATATGCTGAACTTTTCTTACCTTTTGCTGGTTCAAAATTCTCTGCATGGAAGCTATCAAAGTCCTCATCAGAGTACGACCAATCGTTAATAGTGGACACCATTATACCTCTGTTGTCCAAGTATCACCTGATAACAAAGCAATTTCCATTGATGCAAATCGACAAATCCAATGCCGATACGATCACGTCTTTGGTCCAAAATCGAGTCAAAGCGATGTCTATCTACACACGAAATACGTGGTTGAAGCTGTGTTGAATGGGTTTAATGGGACAATTTTTGCATACGGTCAAACAGGTAGCGGTAAATCCCACTCCATGTTTGGAATGGATGGAAGTATTCGCCTTCAGCCAGGAATCGTACCACGGTGTGTCAAAGACCTCTTTCAAGGACTCAAGTCTTCCCCTCGCAGTAATATTTCTTCGGTCTACGTTTCCTTTCTCCAAGTATACAATGAACAAGTGTTTGATATGTTCAGCAAAGGTCCAATGATCTCATTGAGTATTCGCGAAAAGAATTGCGATGTTTTTGTGTCAAATTTGAAGCAGTATCACACGCAAAGTTTTGACCAGTGCATTAAATTAATAGAAGCAGGTTTAGAAAATAGAGCTATACGCGAGACGACCATGAACCATGCATCTTCGAGAAGCCATTCAATTCTGCAGATTGTGGTGGAACAGGATATGTTTGAAAATAATGAATGCAAGAGAATTTGCAGCAAATTAAATCTGGTTGATTTGGCAGGAAGTGAACGCTGGGGTGTCAATGGTATGGGCGATGAACAGATTTCTGAGCTCACCAATATCAATTCTAGTTTGCATACGTTAGGTAGGTGCGTCGCAGCACTGGCAAGGACATCACGTCATGAACAGGGAACTGTGCAAGGTCCAAACAAGAACATCCATATTCCGTTCCGTGATAGCAAGTTGACTAGACTATTACAAGATAGTCTTGGCGGGAATGCAAAGACATGCTTGTTGGCGACTATCAACCCGTCTTTGACTTGTGGGGATGAGAGCATTTGCACGCTGCGGTTTGCGGATTGTGCCCATCAGGTAAGGGAACGATTGTTTCCATATTTAAAACATGGCTTTTGCTTTGGCTCTAAAATATTCATCAATATCCATGCACATGTAGGTAATGACCCACGCTAAGATAAATGAGGATACAACCCATAAGGAGGATCCTGAAATGAAGGTGTTGCGAGACGAAATATACCGTCTAAAGCAGTTGCTTCAACAAAATGGTATAACAGACCCTCCTCAACAACTTGAAGCTTTGAGTGAGAATTCTCCTATTGAAAACAATAATGCTTGGCAATCAGCTCGCGACAATGGACCTCAATTTGGTTCTGAAAGTAGAAATTCAGTAGAGACACAACAACCCCAGCAGCATGATAAACTGGTTGGATTGCCGCGAAAACTCTCACAAAATGAAGCTTCAAAAGCAACTGTGTACGACGATAGTACGTGTAGAATATCAGCAGAAGAACCTTCCGTGGTTGCAGCTCTTGGTGAGCAAAGCGAATTTCGACTGGGTCTACTAGAAAAACAGCCTGCTGCTTTATCGACGACAGCTTTGGATGAAATGGAAAACTCTAATGAATGCGCCGAATTTCACATTGAATCAATGCCAAGTAATGAAACTTGTCGACGAATTATTGGTATGCTTGGTTCAGTTCTCACTTTGGTTGACACCTTTCTTACATCAGTTTCTGTTTCTTATGAACCCAATTCGGGCGCCGAGAAAAAACAAAATTTTACGAATCCTTCAAGCCCAGAGGATAATTGCGACCGTGGAGAGGGGGTTGAAAGAATTGGAGGGGGCAATATGATTAGTACTCCTTTAGTTATGCATCAACACCATGTGTTGAAGAAAAAGCATGGCAACGAAAATAAGATAAAAAACAGTACACGTCCTAAGAAAAATGGGGACGAAAGTACACTGACCGCACTCCTAAGCAGAAGAAAGCAATTGAAAGGAGGAATAGAAGAATCATCCAATTTGGATGTAGAAAACAAATTGAAGAAGCAATTAGTAAAGGCCTTGAAGAAAAAAGATCAAAAGCTCCAACTCCGTGATTGGTTTCTAGAGAAAGAACAGAAAGCTGAACACCCTATGAGTAGATATATTTTGGAAAAGTAATTAGATCATGATAAACAAATCAATCCTTCGAAGAAAGTACACGTACCGGTACGTGCGTGTACGTGTACTACTACATAGTATTGAATGAAATGTACACAACAAAGTCTCCAACTCCATACGATGATATTTTTTTAAGAAATAAACAATGTTCTTTTACTTCATGAAAAACACCTCTGCAATACTAGGTCAACCATTTCCTTGGATTAGGCAAAGATTGAAACAAGGAACGAATTCAATAACAGGTGAATATGGTGATTGTCGTGAGATCAACCCGCCTCGAATTCTTTCTTTTTAAAGATACCTGTAGTAGCAGTAAGCTCAGCCAATTACCTCCTGTCACCATTGAAACTTTGAACTTTGTTAGACCAGACGAAAAAAATTGGTCCTACGTGTAGCAGTTTTTCAATTCTAATGACGATGAATCTCCTCCTTCATCTTAGTGTAGTCTCGTCCAAATTCGTTTGTTGCATTCGGATTATCTATCGCATTGTTTAATGTTGGATGTGATAGAAGTCTCCGATTTGGGGGGGGGGGTGTTTTGGGTTTTGACTTTTGACGAACCATGGGGTCTCAGAACTGTCTCAGACTCATTTGGTAAGAGTAGTGGACAATGGCTACTGTCCAGTCACGAGGGTCTAGAAAGTGTCTAGAACCGACCCTCACCATTTTAGTTCCGTTTCGATTCTTCTCACTAACTCTTTTCCTTTTGATCTATCGTGTACGGTACGCTTGTTTCTATCTTTATTAGACAACACGCGTGATAGACTAGGATAATTCCTCTTATATGTACGTGTACGTGTACAGTGTAGTGTTATGTTATTTTATTTGCATGAATGATTTGTCTTCAGTGTATTGCACTTCCCGTGTGTATCATACGACGACGGAACTAGCACAGTTGACCCCCCTCCCCAACAACCTTCAACTTTACCTACAACAGCTTCTTGTCGAATAATGACCAATGAAGATCTTCAGAGAGATTAAGCGTCGGGTATTCTAAATCTCCCTCTGCATTGATAGCAATTTCTACTGTAGCTGATTTAGGGTCACTTTCATCTGATGATTCATCATCTGAAGACGACAAGAAGACAGTATTTGAATCGTGCTGGTAGTGAGAATCAGAAGAGACGCGGGGGGAAGATGGGTCAAAAGTAGTGGCGGTCATTGTTTTCATTCTCTTCTTTTCCTTGCAGCTGAAGTCGCTACTGTTAGTAGTAATAGTAATAATAGTAGTGGGGGTACTAGTAGTACTACTACTATGAGAACTGTCGTCACTAACAGAACTAGGAGTTGCAGTACAATAGGTGGGGGCTCTTTCCCTCTTCTTGTTGTTACAATCCTGACCATCACCAATGATCTCCTCCACAGCTCTTCGAGATGCGACAGTCTTTTTCATCAGAAACAAGAGATACCGAGTATTCATTTCCGTGGCCAATGCATCTTCTCTTGCTGTAGAAAAGGGACCTGCAGAAGGCGCCGGGATTGTGCTGGAGTATGCGGATCGTGGTTGACGATCAGCATTGCTGAGATTTTGTTCATTCAAGTAAGAGCTCATCGTTCCAGGATTGAACGGAATTTAATGAAAATGACATCGCAACTTCCGAAATCAACATGAGCATTTCAAGAAAAACGTCCTGAACGTTCTTCCGAAATCAACATGAGCATAAATAAAGTCCGGAATTTTTGAGACTTCGGGCATGCCGTATTTCGCCCGTGTCTATCACATGTCTACTTTTTCGGCGTACGTATCATATCACGTGGCAGGTTTTCGAATCAATGAAAGCGTGATTCATTTAGTCATGGACAAAAAAAGACTTCAATCCGATTGATTGATTCATTCCCGCCGGGAATCATTATGAATCCAAATTCGTGAAACACATCGTAACAGCCTATGTACCGTGTAGTGGCTTTGCCTAGAGCCTAGACCTATCAATATCAACATCTGTTGCCAATAAACGCTAAACGCACACACCCGCTCGCATATCATTTCTTTCACTAAGAGGTAATAACAACTATCGGCACAGCAAACGTGGAATAAGCGGCGGTCCGAAATCATTTCAATCCTTCAACATGTCTCCTCATAGAAAGTTACGGACACCAGAAGAAGGCTTTACACCAATCATATCCACCTGTCAAAACGTCAAATAATGACTATTTTGCCTCTCACCATTCTTGGTGCCATCATGTTTGCTGTTATCAACAGCACATACCACATCGGCATTGTCAAAGAAAGAGAACCCTCAGATACCACAACAACTGGAAAGTCTCTTCGTGATCAGAAAGCCTTGCATGGAGATAGTACCAGCAACAATAACACCAATGTCGCACCATCCATTCCTGGCGAATATGTTTACCCGGATCATATCATTTATGGCCATGTTCACATGGCAAAGACAGGAGGCACATCTGTCAACGGCATCTTCTCCAACAAGTTTGAACGAGTGTGCGGTAACTAAGGACATAGTTATAATGCGTATAGCGAGAATGAGCGTGCTAAACAGATCACAGGTATAGTCGACAGTGAAGTAGATGGAAAGATAGTCAATGAAATTGGGTTTGAAAATTGTGACTATTTGAGCCTTGAAGTTAATTGGAAATTTTGGATCGATTAATTTGGAGATGGCAAGTCTCATGGTATTCCGATGGAGTTGCACATCCCCTGTCGGGATCGAATCGATCACCTCATGTCTCAATGCAATTATTTGGAGTGGGAGTTAGCCTGCGATGCCTCATCAAATGAGGAGTTCTTCGAGTCTGTCGAAGAATGTTTTACATTTTTGAAAGATCGCTACCACCACAATATGGGAAAGCATTTTGATATCAAGTACATTGACTTCAAGAAGCAGTTTACCACATACACTCAGTACATGTCAGACAAGCTCCAACCAAGAAGATTGGAATCGACACCTTTTGTAAAGAGAGAGACTAATCGTCCTCGCAACAAAACAAATGAATATATTTGGGAGCGCCCAGATCCTCTCGAAAAGACAAATGCATATCTTTTGAAGAATGTTCCTTATTATGAATTCTGTGATACTTGCATGGGGAGTGAGAACGAAATCACACGGGGTTAATGAATGGCCAGCATAGTAAGACAGGCACTTTCGTGTTCGACTTTTGCCATACATGATGGAAAATATGATGTGGTATTTCTCGTAGATGTCAAATAAAAACATAAGGATTACTCGTAGACTTCAATTCGTCCTTTCGCATCTACGTATTATTATGAGATGCAAACATGCATACCATTAGTCAGTTAGAATTAGCTCTTCCTATTAGTATAAATACCCAGTGTACGCTCTCTTCTACTTGAAAAATCCTCATCAAGCATTAGCTCAAGTCTACAATGCATAATGAAACATCTATTCAATCTATCCCGCATTCCAATTCCAATTCAGTTCATAGTTGAGAAAGAAGCTTCAACGGTGCACTAGCTACCACTAGTCACTGCACCACTCAGTTGACCGTACGCCAATTCCCATCGTTAGAACCACCGCCGCCTCCATTTCCCCCACTAGAATTAGGCATTCCATCACCATATTGCCTCCTTATACCATTCCCATTCCCATTCCCACGCCCACGCCCACGTCCTCCCCTACCTCTACCTCTCCCTCTTCCACTTCCACTTTCACCATAAGCACCCCCACCACGTCCTCTACCTCTCCCCCCACCACCACGTCCTTTCCTATACCTCCTATTATTCCCAAGCGAAGTAGCACCAAACGTCTCCGTATTCATACTCCTCTCCTCCTTCCCACGAAGACGATTATTATTTCCACTCTGTCTATCCTGCGCATCACTCGATATGGAATCGAAGAAATCGTCCTTGGAGTATCCTCCTGATGTTGAGTTATCTTCTTCTTCGGAGTTGGAGTCGGATGAATCGTCGTCTTCAGTTTTGGTGAATTCTGCAAGGTTGGATTGAAAGTCAAAGTCTTGGTTCATGTCGGGACCTGTATTGGAGGAAATTTAGTAGGATGGATTGATTCGATTCGATTCATAATGAGCCAGCGATTTTTCAATGGACAATACAATGCAAACACAATTCAGTGTACAGTACGTGTACAGTAATAAATCAAAAATGCAACGAACGTATCATGTACATCCATGCATGGTACATAGTGTGTATACTCACCATTTGCATCTTCCACGACTCCCCTCGCCTTTCGATTTAATAGACTAGCACCACTTCCAACCATACTCTGCTTGGCATTATTCTTTCTACGCCTGGGTTTCAATTCATTCTCTTGCTGCTGATTCTTTTTTGGTTTGGAATCACTTGTATGTGCATGTGCACTTCCATTGGCACTACCATTGGCAGTGGCATTAGATGCTGCTGCTAATTCTGAAGCAGAAGAAGCTGGCCGTGCATTTGATTTGGATTCGCTGATGCTCTTATTCTTGCCACCAGCCTGCTTCTGCGTTTCCTGCGTCTTTGCTGATGATGCTTCTACCGATGCCGATGCTGCTGGTTCCTCAGCGTTAGCGTTAGCGTTATCGTTACCGCCATCGTTAATCTCGTCGTCATCAACCTCATCCTCCACCTCTGGGGGTTTATCCGAACTCAAAGTCCCCGGATCAGCAGGCGGGTCCTCCTTGGTCTTGGCACCCTTGGCACCAAGAGCAGCAGCAGCAGCAGCAGGACTCTCATGAACGTGCAAATCCTTGATATCACAGCCTCTGAATAAGAGGTAAGGATGCAGTTGATCCTGCGGGGGGACGAAGGAGAAGTTGGCGTCGGGTTCTAGTTCGCGCCCTTCGGTTCCGTAGGCGAGAACGTTTTGGAGTGCGACGGTTGCGTCTGATTCGTTGATGGAGTAGAGGGTTCCTTCATAGCGGATGTTCTTTTTGGAGATTAGGGAGATGCGGGCTCCTGTTTTTGTTGTTGTTGTTGTTGTTGTTGTTGTTTTGTAGGGATTGGGAATGAATTCGTAGCAATGGTGAAGATGGTGATGGAAATGATGGGATATTCATATTCATATTCAAGCAAACGTTGTAAT
>Ga0209712_10004461_pt1 | contig 11117 bp, 13 predicted proteins | sample ArcOceMetagenome_FD_187443 | JGI IMG/M metagenome (GOLD analysis project Ga0209712, IMG submission 187443) | Marine eukaryotic phytoplankton communities from Arctic Ocean - Arctic Ocean - Greenland ARC118M Metagenome (SPAdes) (version 2) | ecosystem: Environmental > Aquatic > Marine > Oceanic...
TATTAATAGTTATGATCCCCGCCACATTACCCAACTGAAAAAAGCCTTGTTGGTGATGCATTCACCTACTGATACAACGGTAAAAATTGCCGAAGCTGAAAAAATCTACAAAGCGGCTTTACACCCTAAAAGTTTTGTGAGTTTAGAAAATGCCGATCACCTATTAACTAATAAACGAGATGCTGAATATGCAGCCGATGTAATAGCGGCTTGGGTTAGTCGTTATATTGCCAGTGACTCAGAAAATTATAAAGCTAAGGTGAGTCAAGGGCATGTGCTGGTGGAAGAAAAAGACCACAATTTTACCCAACATGTGAGTACTAATAGCCACTATTGGTTAGCCGATGAGCCAGTTGCTGTGGGGGGTAAAAATACCGGCCCGGATCCGTATGAACACGTATTGGCGGGATTAGGCGCTTGTACTGCCATGACATTGCGTATGTATGCAAAACGTAAAAAGCTGCCGGTGCAACATATCAAAGTAGAATTAACTCACACCCGTAACTATCAGCAAGATTGCGATAATTGTGAAGAGGACTTGCCAGGCATCGAAGCCATAGTGCGTAATATCAGTTATGTTGGAGAATTAGACGTACAACAGGCCGCGAGGTTTTTGGAAATTGCCGATAAATGCCCAGTCCACAAAACCTTGCACAATAATGTGGCTGTCGTGAGTAAGTTACGGGACTAAATTTTTGCTGTTAAGTCAGTTTCCCAGTCTGCTAAGTGTGGACTGAGGTTAACTATTTTTTTACTGGAAATTTGGTGTTGGCCTAAAACAAAGTGTGAGATAAAATATTCCAATATATTTATCAATAAATTGGATATTCATGAACGACACCATTATTTCCCTTTTAGGCTATATCACTTGGATATTGGTTTTATTAGTTTGGTTAGCTGCCTATCGTACTCTCTTAGTTGCCAAAAAAGAGCAAGCCGTTAATGGTTTTAAGCCTGATGGCTCTGACTCACCCGCCTTTGGTGAACGTATAACAAGAGCTCAAAGTAACTGTGTCGAGAGTTTTGCGTTTATGGGTGGTTTAATGTTGTTGGCGTTAGCGACCAACTCGGCTGCGATCACCAATGGACTAGCTTTACTGCTGTTGGCCGCGCGTTTAGGGCAATCAATTACACACTTGTTATCAACAAGTGTATTGGCGGTGCAAATTCGATTTACTTTTTTCTTGGCCCAGATTGGTATTTGTTTCTATTGGGTGGTTCTATTCGCCTTCAAATTTATAGGAGTCTAGTATCATGTCAAAACCGACAATTGAACAGTGGCTCAAAATATCTCCTTGCGAGTGTGCCGAAGGGTTAGCAATAGAGCAGTTTATTGATCCTGTTGTTCATCAGATGTGGCCGCAGATGCCACGCATTGTTGGCCCCGCTTTTACTGTTAAGTGTGGAAAGGGCGATCATCTAAGTTTACATGCCGCTATTTACCGCGCAAAAGCAGGTGACGTGATTGTAGTTGAAGCAGGCCCTGATTATGCTAATACAGGTGGCAATGTCTGCGCAATTGCTAAGCAGCGAGGCATTGTTGCTATGATCATCGATGGATTTATTCGCGATATTGGCGAAATCCGTGATGCGCAGTTTCCAGTTTATGCCCGTGGTGTGATGCCTAAGCCTGGTGCTAAAGAACAAATGTTTCCTCTTAATCAACCCATTCAGTGTGGCGGTGTGACAGTAAATGCCGGCGATTTTATTGTGGCAGATGAAGACGGTATTGCGGTTATTCCAAAAGATAAACTGACAGAAGTTTATGGTCTTGCCAAAGCTCGAACCGATAAGGATGCGGCGATGGATTTAGCTGAATGGAAAGCCCGGCATTCGAAAAAAATTGAATCGAAATTACAAGAATTAGGGTATTCTGACTGACCTAATTTAGAAAATGCCTGTTAAATCTTATCTTTTAACATGTCGAACAATTCCAAGGTTAATAATCCCCATGTTTTCATTTTTTGAACGGTTAACTAATCCGTTTCCTGCTGCTCACCCAACGCAGCCACCCGATACAATTTTTGCGTTTTGTCGTTATTACACTCAAGGCATGTGGCCTGTCATTTTTTGCGTTTCTATCTTAGCAGCAGCTATCGCCGCTCTTGAGGTGTCGTTATTTGGTTTTCTGGGTCAACTTGTTGATTGGCTGGCTGAAAGTGATAGAGAGACATTTTTACAGCAAGAGCTAAGCAGCTTAATTTGGATGGCAGTGCTGGTCTTGGTTATTTTACCGGTATTAGTGGTTACCCAGTCTTTATTGTCGCATCAGGGACTGATGGGAAATTTTCCGATGCAAGTTCGTTGGCAAGCACACCGATATATGATTGGTCAAAGCTTAGGTTTTTTTCAAAATGAGTTTGCTGGGCGTATAGCCACTAAAGTCATGCAAACTGCGTTGTCAGTGCGTGAAACTGTGATGAAAACATTGGATATCTTAGTGTATGTCAGTGTGTACTTTTTCAGTATCTTGTTTTTGGTTATCTCAGCCGATTGGCGCTTAAGTGCTCCCCTTATTATCTGGTTTTTAGTTTATTTAGTGATCTTGCGCACGCTTATTCCAAGATTAAAGCGGGTGTCGCAACGTCAAGCTGACGCACGTTCGATGATGACTGGGCGTATTGTCGATAGTTACACCAATATCACCACAGTAAAATTGTTTGCTCACACCAATCGCGAAGCAGAATACGCCAAAGAGGGCATGTTGGGTTTCTTGAAAAAAGTCTATCCCCAGATGCGCTTGGTAACGGTGTTGTATGGCTGTGTTTGGTTTAGCAATGCTCTACTGGTATTTAGTATTACTGCGCTGGCAATATATCTATGGATGCTGGAGTTGGTCACACCGGGTGAAATCGCGATTACCGTGAGTTTGTGTTTACGCCTTAATGGTATGTCACAATGGGTAATGTGGGAAGTGTCTTCGCTGTTTGAAAACATCGGTACAGTGCAGGACGGTATTAATAGTTTGTCGTTGCCGGTTGATGTGCAAGATAAGCCCAATGCAAAAGTGTTAGAGATGAAAGGAGGGGCTATTCATTTCAACAAGGTGAACTTTGGGTATGCGGGTGCCAATGATATTCCCATTACTGTTTTTAAAGATCTTGATATCAAAATCAAGGCAGGAGAAAAAGTGGGCTTAGTTGGGCGTTCAGGTGCAGGGAAGTCGACTCTTGTGAATCTTCTGCTGCGCTTTTATGATATTCAAAGTGGCAGTATCACTATCGATGGACAAGATATTAGCCACGTTCAACAAGAAACCTTACGTGCCAATATAAGCATGGTGACCCAAGATACTTCATTGTTGCATCGTTCAGTACGCGACAATATTTTGTATGGACGTTTGGATGCCAGTGAAGATGATATGTTACGTGCTGCGAAGCAGGCAGAGTCCCATGAATTTGTGCAAACCTTGTCTGATATGCAAGGTAGAACAGGATACGATGCTCATGTTGGTGAGCGGGGTGTTAAACTCTCGGGTGGGCAACGTCAGCGTATCGCCATAGCTCGGGTGATGTTAAAAGACGCGCCGATTTTAATTTTAGATGAAGCCACGTCAGCACTCGACTCTGAAGTGGAGGCTGCAATTCAACATTGTTTAGATAAGGTTATGGAAAATAAAACAGTACTAGCTATTGCCCACAGACTTTCAACTATTGCACAAATGGACAGACTACTAGTGTTAGACGAAGGCAAAATTGTTGAGCAAGGTTCACATTCCGAACTGCTAAAGCGAAATGGTATTTATGCTAAGTTATGGGCGCATCAAACCGGTGGTTTTATAGGATTGGAATAGAGGCATTATCACAATGGCTAGGAGTTTCGATTGATAGACATGGCAGTACAGGGTGCACTAATCTCTGGTGGGCTAATTATCGCAATAGGTGCTCAAAATGCCTTTGTTTTGCGCCAAGGTTTGCTCAACCAAAGAGTATTTTATGCCTGTACGGTTTGTTTTCTCTGTGATGCGATTTTAATCACTCTAGGTATACTCGGAGTGGGAACCGTATTACAAAAATCACCCTTTCTTCTGAATCTTTTGGCAATATTCGGTGCAATATTTTTGTATTGGTACGGCTTGAGTTCATTTGTCAAAGCCTACCAAGGGAATAGCCACTTACGTATTGAAGATACTGCTAGCCAACAACAGTCAATTGGCAAGTTGATGCTAACTACGCTAGCCATCACTTTGCTTAATCCGCACGTGTATGTAGACACATTAGTGATCATTGGTGGAATTGGTGGCACCTTGGGTAGCGAAGAAAAACTGTGGTTTTTACTGGGTTCAGTGATGGCCTCCTTTATTTGGTTTTTTGGTTTGGGTTACGCGTCAAAAAATCTTATCCCATTTTTTGAAAGTAGTAGAACATGGGTGGTGTTAGACTTTATGATTGGTATAATAATGTGCTGGATAGCTACAGGCTTAATCATGTTTGTTTATCAAAATCAACTTGCATAACTACGATTCAATGTCAGTCTCTGTAGACGATTTCATTGCTCCTATTTGTCTCGATAAAATTGAAATATTATTTGAAGATGAATATCTTTTGGCTATTAACAAGCCCAGTGGACTACTAAGTTTGTCTGGCAAAAACCCGCTGAATAAAGATTCAGTCCACTATCGTTTAGCACAACAATACGGTGATATTACCTTGGCTCATCGCTTGGATTTTGGTACTTCAGGCGTGATGTTATTAGCTAAAAATAAAATAGTTAATGCAAACTTAACCAAGCAGTTCCAAGACCGCAGTGTGATAAAACGGTATGTGAGTATTTTAGCTGATGAGGTATTGAATAGTGAGGGACTGATTGACTTGCCTATAGCTAAGGATAAGTTACTTTTCCCTCGGCTTAAAATTTGCCATCAAGATGGCAAATCAGCTCAAAGTCACTATCGAGTTATTGAAAAGTTGCATGCTCCTACTCGTACCAGAGTCATATTTACGCCTTTAACAGGGAGAACTCATCAGTTGCGACTTCACAGTCAGGCAATTGGCCATAGCATCTTAGGGTGTGACCTTTATGGTACAAAGGCAACCCAAGCTATGTCAATCAGGCTCTTGTTACATGCCCTAGATATCACATTCAGTCACCCGCAAACTCAAAAACGAATGACCTTAACTTGTCATTGCCCGTTTTAGATTATCTGCATATTGATTGAGGCGGCTAGTAGCCCAATTAATCCCCCAAAAACTCCACCCCACACAACTAACCAACCTAAGTGCTCTTTGATCATATCCTGAATAATATCCTTGACCATTTTAGGCGTCAGTTCATCCAGACGCTGTTCAACAATGTTATTAATTTTTTCGTGTAGGTCTTGCTGTACATCTGGCTGAGTTAACTCTTGTTGTAACAGTAATGTGAATTTAGGATCTTGAGTAATATTTTCTAAAGCCGTTCCCATTCTGTCTATAAAAGGTTGTCGCATGGGTTCTAAAGCTTCGACACCGCCAAACATACCGAGCATCTGTCCAAATGAGGAATCATTGATAACTTCAACTAATGAGTCAAATGTAGGTGCTAAATCCACTTTTTTAATAATAGGGGCAAAGTCTATGTGTATAGGTTGCTTGTTGCTAGTTAAAAAACGTTGTATGTTATCTGCGCTAAAAAACTGCTCCATCACTAGCGTACGGATCCCGCTTTTAAAGTCTTCAAAGCGTTCTGGTATCACTCCAGAACCATACAAACCAGGTATTTTTTCAAACAACATGTGTACTGCGATCCAGTTAGTTAATGCACCTGATATTGCAAACAACCCAACAGTTTTGATGATGACGTTGTCTAAGATAAAACCAAGCAGAACTAAGGCCAGGGCTAATCCATTGGTGGTAATACTCTTGTTCAAAAAATGACTCCAAGACTGTTAAATTAGAAAGGGTTTATATCAGTAAAATAAATACTGTCAACACAAGAGGGCTATAATACCGGATATTAGAACGGTTTTTCATTGAATAATTTGCATATGCTTAGGCCATTTATCATTTAAAAAATTGCTCTCGATGATTGCGCTGCATAGATGTTCGGCTTAACAATTGTGGGTGAATTAATATATTATTGCTATCGATATTAAACTTCACATCCTGCTCCCCTTTAATGAAAATATAACCCCTATGCCCAAAGATACCTATTTTGTAGTTAATGGGTGGGCAGCTCAATACTATTAGCCAAACCGTCAATTGAAATATTAATATGGCCCATAAACTCTTAATTGAGCCGATTACATAATTATTAACATTTTCAAGTAACGCAATAATTGTAACCACCCATAGACTGAATATAAAATGTATTATTAGAAAATTCCGATAGAAGACATTTGAAATTTGAACAACACTATTTAAAATCTACTGAGGTAAAAAATTGAAGCAATAATCCGATTAATGGTGTCACTGAATTTGCCAAAATAAGGTATTAAGTGACTTAAATACATAGATAAAACGCTTCCCAATTTTTTTTTGTCTATGAATGTTAAGAAATGATGTTCAATATCAGCAAAACTCTGCGATTACTTTAATTAGCCGGTTTAAAGTTGGTAATTAAAGCATTTAAGAACCAATGCGATAAAAAATTTAATGTATATTTATCAGGTTTGCAGGGTACTCACTTGTTTTCTTCAATTTTTCTTCTTGAATACCCGATGCCAATAAGTATAATACGCCTCCCTCCTTGATAGTGATTCAGAATTTTTCCCGAAAAATAGATGAGCCTACAAGGTTGATGTAACTAAAATTTGCGTTGTTGGGTAGTTATCTTGTTATCCGATAATCGCTATGAGTTTTAGGGGTGTAGTTCCAATTGGTAGAACAGCGGTCTCCAAAACCGATGGTTGGGGGTTCGAATCCCTCCACCCCTGCCATTTTATTGGCAAAGATGTCCCGCTTTTAGGTGACGACGTAACGAATAAGAGAGTAAGGGTTTAGCATGAGTGAAAATACAGAAAATAATTCCAATCCCTTCGATATGATGAAGTGGTTGGTTATATTTGGTTTGTTAGGGGGCGTAGTTGCTGTAAATCACTTTTTTCCAGAACTTTCCGTTCTGTATATTGCCTTAGTAGCTGTTGCGGCTGTGGGGATTGCTGGTTTCATCGCTTCCACTACACTTAAGGGCAGTACTTTTATTAATTTTGCAAAAGAGTCACGCACTGAAGTACGCAAGGTTGTATGGCCCACTCGTCAAGAAACAACAACTACTACTATGATTGTTTTAGCCGCTACTGTTGTGATGGCCCTTATTTTGTGGGGATTAGACGGTATTATCGTTGAGATTGTCTCATTTATAACCGGATTAGGAATTTAAGTTATGTCTGATAAAAAATGGTACGTAGTTCAAGCTTTCTCTGGCTATGAAGGACGTGTTCAAAAAACGTTGTTAGAACATATCAGAATGAATGAAATGGAAGACTACTTTGGCGAAATACTCGTGCCTACCGAAGAAGTAGTTGAGATGCGTGCAGGACAACAAAGAAAAAGTGAACGTAAATTTTTTCCTGGCTATGTTTTAGTTCAAATGGATATGAACGAAGATTCCTGGCATTTGGTTAAAAGTGTGCCTCGTGTTTTAGGGTTTATTGGTGGAACTTCAGACCGCCCAGCACCTATTACTAAGAAAGAAGCGGACTCTATACTAAACCGTCTTCAAGAAGGCGTTGATAAGCCAAAGCCAAAAACGTTGTTCGAACCTGGCGAAGTAGTTCGTGTTACCGACGGTCCATTTGCAGATTTCAATGGTGTTGTTGAAGAAGTAGATTACGAAAAAAGCCGCTTAAAAGTATCAGTATTAATATTTGGTCGTTCTACACCGGTAGAGTTAGAGTTTGGTCAGGTAGAAAAAGGTTAGTTTCAATATTGCTGTGAATAAAAAAGGATGCTGATAGCATCCTTTTTTATTCACAGCAATATCATGTTTCATCATTGTCTGATGCGTCAGTTATCGGCCAAGTTAATATTTTTTTCTAAGTCTGCATATAAGTCAAAAAAGACAACGCTGGGATGGTTTGATGTTTTATAGACCAAATTAGACACTCATTACTTTTGACTTCCAAGTTGTTAAAAAGCAGATATGTTAAGATTAAACTGTTGTCTGTAATATCTTTGCGATAGATAATATTTATTTTTTGATATCCGTAGTACGACATATGATGTATAAACATAAAGGTTATTGACAATAAGATTTGTATTTACGCGGTTTTTCATCTATAATTTGCGACCAATTTTGTTAGAGCGGGAAGCCAATAGAGTAAACATGCTCAGTGTTTACAAGGCGTTATACCCAAATTAGAGAGTATTAATCATGGCGAAGAAAGTCAAAGGCTTAATCAAGCTTCAGGTTGCAGCAGGCGCTGCGAATCCTAGTCCCCCAGTTGGCCCTGCATTAGGTCAACATGGTGTAAATATTATGGAATTCTGTAAATCATTTAATGCAAAAACAGAATCTCTAGAGAAAGGCGCGCCAGTACCGGTAGAAATTACTGTATACGAAGACCGTTCCTTTACCTTCATAACTAAAACACCTCCTGCTTCTTTTTTACTTAAGAAAGCAGCCGGCATAAAAAGTGGTTCTGGACGTCCTAACACAGAAAAAGTGGGTAAAGTGACGCGTGAGCAATTAGAAGAAATTGCTAAAACTAAAGAACCTGATTTGACTGCAGCAAGTTTAGATGCAGCAGTAAACACCATCGCTGGCTCTGCACGCAGCATGGGCTTAGTGGTAGAGGGATAAGACATGGCTAAATTATCAAAACGCGCTCGCTTAGTTGTAGAAAAAGTTGATGCGACAAAAGAATACGAATTTAATGAAGCAGTGGCTTTATTAAAAGAATTAGCCACTGCTAAGTTTGCAGAAAGCGTTGATGTTGCAGTCAACCTTGGTATAGACGCCCGTAAATCTGATCAAAATGTTCGTGGTGCAACTGTATTACCAAATGGTACAGGTAAAGATGTGCGTGTTGCAGTATTCACTCAAGGTGCAAATGTTGAAGCTGCTAAAGCTGCTGGTGCTGACATCGTTGGCATGGAAGACTTAGCTGAGCTAGTCAAAAAAGGCGAAATGAACTTTGATGTTGTTGTTGCGTCACCAGATGCAATGCGCGTTGTTGGTCAGTTAGGACAAATATTAGGTCCACGTGGTCTAATGCCTAACCCTAAAACCGGTACGGTTACACCAGATGTTGCTACAGCCGTCAAGAATGCTAAAGCAGGTCAAGTTCGTTATCGTAACGACAAGAACGGTATTATCCATGCAAGTATTGGTAAAATCGCTTTTGAAACAAATCATATTCAAGAAAACTTAGCATCATTGCTAGAAGCGCTTAACAAAGCTAAGCCTTCTTCAGCTAAAGGTACTTTCATTAAGAAAATTAGCCTTAGTACAACAATGGGTGCGGGTGTTTCTATAGACCAAGCTAGCTTAGAGGTTAAGTAAGTTTGGTTTTAGCAGGTAGCCATAGGTTATCTGTTTCTCTATAAAGGTTGTGGGTTGGAGTCTGGGTTAAGCTTTTTTAAATTAGCTAAACGACAGACTCCCGTCCAAGACCGCAGGCGTAAGTTGGTGAATGAAGTAAGAGAGCATTCTCCTAGATAGTGATTATAAATGTCACATGTCGCAAACAACTTACTTAAAAAGCAAGCCTGCGCAGACGGTGGTTTCGACTCAGACTCTCTGGGATTAACGAACACCGTAGAGCGGTGGATTTATTTAGGCTTAAACTTGAATAATGATATCAATCTGTGAATCCTGAAACGGATATTTCAGAAGAAATAACGTTTCAGACTTTAAGAGGTGAACTCAGTGGCATTAGGCTTAGCAGCAAAAAAAGAGATCGTAGCAGAAATAAATGATGTTGCGTCTCGAGCTCTATCTGTTGCCGTCGCTGAATACCGTGGCATGGAAGTAGCAGAATTAACTGACCTTCGTGTTAAAGCCCGTGAACAAGGTGTTTACTTACGAGTAGTTCGTAATACACTGGCAAAACGTGGTTTAGCCGATAGTAAGTTTTCTGGTATGGACAGTGCTTTAACTGGTCCGTTAATCTATGGTTTTTCCATAGATGCCCCTGGCAGTGCTGCTCGTCTTTTCAAAGACTATGCAAAAACTAACGGCAAGTTAAATGTAACTGCACTTTCTATTGGTAGTGGTTTATTGGGTCCAGAAAAACTGGATGCAGTAGCGTCACTTCCTACCCGCGACGAAGCGTTGGCAAGATTACTTGCTACCTTCAAAGCACCTGTCGAGAAATTCGTTCGTACTATCAACGAAGTTCCAGGCAAATTTGTGCGTGTATTAGCGGCGATCAAAGACGAAAAATAATTTTCGACTTTGGCATTATAAATTTTTAACATTAAACCCAGGAGTTTAGAGAAATGGCTCTAACTAAAGATGATATTTTAAACGCTATTGCTGAAATGCCAGTAATGGACCTAGTAGAACTTATTGAAGCGGCTGAAGAAAAATTCAACGTTTCTGCTGCAGCAGCTGTCGCTGTTGCTGGCCCTGCAGCAGCTGCTGAAGTTGTTGAAGAGCAGACTGAATTTGATGTTGTTATGACATCTTTTGGTCCAAATAAAGTTTCAGTTATCAAAGCGGTACGTACTGCTACAGGTCTTGGATTGAAAGAAGCTAAAACATTAGTTGAAGCTGCTCCAACACCGGTAAAAGAAGGCGTTTCTAAAGCTGATGCTGAAGAACTTAAGAAGACGCTTGAAGAAGCTGGCGCTGAAGTTGAGCTTAAATAATAATCTGCTTAAACACAGATTGTTAGCCTGAAATGGCAAAGGCTGGTGACTTTTTAGTCACCAGCCTTTTTGCGCTGTAGGATTTACTATTTTCGTCCTTTGATATTAGTCCTAGTGAAGAAGTGCAAATTGTAGATAAAACTAAATAAAACCAATAAGTTAAGTAAGCCTCTTAATGACTTTGGTAAACGTTTTTCTGCAACCTTAAAGGATAGCGGAAGTTTGTTTAACTTTATGTCTTTATTGACATCTCGTTGAGCAGGTTGGGTCAAAAATCGGCAGGCTGAGGAACCCATGGTTTACTCTTATAGCGAAAAGAAACGTATCCGTAAGGATTTTGGCAAACGTCCACAGGTATTGGAAATACCGTATCTACTTTCAATC
>Ga0209712_10004463_pt1 | contig 11113 bp, 12 predicted proteins | sample ArcOceMetagenome_FD_187443 | JGI IMG/M metagenome (GOLD analysis project Ga0209712, IMG submission 187443) | Marine eukaryotic phytoplankton communities from Arctic Ocean - Arctic Ocean - Greenland ARC118M Metagenome (SPAdes) (version 2) | ecosystem: Environmental > Aquatic > Marine > Oceanic...
GAAGGGCACATCGAACACGGATTCCCGTGCCCAGAGCGCGAAGAGAATATGAATGTCAATGACATTGTAAACACATCGAGCAGCTCTGATGATTTTGGAGACTTTGAAGCTCCAGAGATGAGCATTCTACCTATTGGTTGCACGCCCGAGGCTTCTTTAAACTCAGCCTATTTCCCAGAGAAGAACAGCAATGCTGCCAAGTCGAATTTAAGTCCTGTCCCTGAATCATTCGACGAGGGCACGTCAGATTGTATATATTTATATAGATATCTAAATGACATGGAATATGTTTTAGAATTAGAATTAGAATTAGAATTAGATGCCTTTTTTTTAGAACGGACTGCACTGGCCTGATTGACATTTTGTGACAGGTGATTTTGTGCGAGTATTTTTTGGAAATGTTGTGATCCTCGATAATGTTATTTTAATAGATGTATGTATTATTTATAGCTATTTAAGTCGAGTCGTTTACTAGCTAGCAAATGTCCGCCGGCAGTGATCGAAATCCTGGCATCCTAGGATGCAATTGACTGTTGGGATAATAACCTATAATGATATATATACTAATATACTAATATACTACTGTAGTATGCCAAACTGGTGCCATAACACAGCTGGCAGAAATCAAAATCTTGGCATCCTAACATGCCAGACCATGCACGTACAAAACTCTTAACTAGAGCGGTAAGCTGGGAAGGGTGAGAGTGGTGTAGTCGGTCGTAGAGAGGGTAACATAAACCTGTAGTAGCTAACTAGCGGTAATAGGGATTATAGGAGTTATCTACTGGGTGGCCAGGGGGGAGACCGTCTGTCCTTCTACACTCACCCCTCCTTCTGGAACACATCAATCGCCCAAAATTCAAGCAAGCACAAACTACAACAGGAAACAGGAACACCGTACTTTCACCATTCACCACCAACCCCCATCTTTCAACCTTAATTTTGGATTTCATCCGAAAAGATCTATCTGACCACACTAATGCAGTAAGCATGAGGTACAGGAAGAAAAAGATTCGAACTGATTTGGCTACCAGGTTTGGCAGATACATCGTATTAGGATCAGCATTGATTGTGTCTGCAAAACAATTACTTTCACTCAATCGTCCTAGCACCAGTGCTGCAAAACAAGCCACAAGAAAGAATGCCGATGAAAGCGCTACTATGGACGAATGGTCTAAATCCTTCATTACAGCTCAAAACCACACGAAGGAGTCTCTAATCCTCACCAAAAATCATGATTCAGATTCTAGTGCAGGAATCCATGCACCTAGAAGTGAGATCGTGATACCTGTAGTAGAGGCAAAGAAGAAAAAGCCATTGTTTGAATCCACGAAAGCAAACCTTGGATTTCTTCCATTTGCCAAGGAGGTACAGCGACAGCATGACAATGGTGTGACACCAGGTGGTGTAATAGTTATCGGAATGCATAGGTCTGGAACATCCATGCTCACCGGCCTTCTCGTGAACGGTCATGGATACAATACTGGTGAGCCCATGATACCTGCCACCCAACACAATACAAAAGGATATTTTGAGCTACTTCCAGTCGTTATACAGAATTGGAAGTTTCTTCAGAGTCATCGACATATCGAAGGTCCGCTCGACTCGTTCTATTTACAGTATTATAATGCGAGCTTTGCCGTGGAGATGGCCCAAAAGAATCACGAGTCCGTCTTGGAGATGAGTTCGTTCATTCGAGATAATGAAGAAAATCGCAATAAGAAAAGGAAGCATCTGAAAAGGATGGGACTGTTCAAAGATCATGGAAAGGATTCAAGTAAATCTGTGCTTGATCTTGCTCTGGATGAATTGCATGATACAAAAAATGTGCCTTGGATAGTAAAGGATCCAATCATGTGTATCACTCTTCGCTCCTGGCTAATGTAAGTTGGCTATTTTTCCCTTTGAAGCTTATGAGATAACGGTGAACATTTGAATATGTGTACATCTGAATATCTCCTTTTCGCTGGATAGGATATTAAAATCACCTCCAGCAATCGTCTATACATTTAGGCATCCTTTCGATACAGCCAAGTCCATTTGGGATCGAGATGGGATAGAACTAATGAAAGGTTTACAGGTGTGGTTAGTTTACAATAAACTGGCTATACTCAATTCTGCTGATTTGTGCAGAGTTGTTGCAAGTCAGGATAACGTTCTCGCTGATCCTATGAATGAAATCAGGAGGATACAAAAGGAACTTATCGATAGGTGTGGCGTTCCCTCGCCATCTAGGGAAATTACAATAGATGACGTGAATTCATTTATTGACATCAAATTGGTGAATCATAATCATCTTGACAACAATGGAGAGAGAAGAGTTGTCGAAGTTTATGGAGCGTCAAAATGTGTGATATATAGCGATAAACGGATACGAAGTGAGCAGCTAGAGAAGCTTTATGTAAAGGCTATGAAATTGTACTGTGATATGCAAAGTCTGGAAGCCTTCACTCCGGAGTACATTGAAAAATTGCTGAATCTCTCACCAATATAGAAATTCGTGTAAACATTCAGCCTCTCGTGAGAAATGATTCTTCCTTTTTTTGATTGATTTCCAGCATGGAAAATATTCGTAATTTGAAGTCTATAAATTCAGTTAGAGTTGAGGGCAAACACGTTCAACGCAGTAGTGATGATAACAGTTTCAAACAGCAAGCTAATCCAGTAATGCAACCTGAAAAGATTTGCAATAGCCTACAATATCTCCCTTTCTACTGCAGTACGATGCAACTCAGCAAAATGCAAAATACAGCAAAGAAGATCTCGCGAACCGGAATCGAACCAGTGACCGATGGATGACAGTTGCTTCTACAGTCCACCGCTCTACCAACTGAGCTATCGCGAGGTAATGGATGATCACAAATATGTGAATTTGATATATAATTGCTAAAGAGAAAAGACAGTCGGCTGGTTTACTTTTCTTCAATGATTGTTTTGATCGATGAAACGCAACAACAAACAAAACAACAATGAAACATGAAACCAATGATATATGATATCTGCCCTTTTTTTTACCACAAGTACAACTGGTACCATACTAACAACCGTCACTCGTCCCAAACAATGTATCGGAGAGGAACCATGCGCACATCAAAGAAATCATCTGTTCTTCCCATAACAAACTCATTAATAGAAATGGCAGGCACAAAAGGAAAAATGTTTGATGCTGGTCGCGATAGAATCTCTCCTTTGCCGCTATTGAACACGAGTATTCATACTCGTTCTACACATGAGCATGATGGGCGACACACAAAAGAAATTCTTCATCGACTGTACGAAATTGCAAAGCCCGAGATGAAACTCATACTCGCATCATCTCTATCACTTGGACTCTCAAGCATGGTCGTTGTCTTTCTACCTGTTGCTTGTGGTCGAGTCATTGACGGAGCTCTGCTAGCATCACAAAACACTTCCTCCAATGGCAATGGTGTAGTACAAGACTCTGACACCTCTTCGTTCGTGGTAACCCTTGTTCTTTTCGTGCTCATGGTGGCTGCTGGATTTGGAATTTATGCAAAATCTCTAATGCTGAATATTGCAGGTAACAGGATCGTTTGCAGAATACGAGAGCAACTTTTTGCATCCATGTTGACACAAGATACGACCTTTTTCGACAAAACCAAGTCGGGAGACTTGCTGTCAAGGCTGGTAAATGATGCTCAGTATATTAAAACTGCTGTCACAGTGGAGGCAGTGTCAAGTGTGCGCTCGGCTGTCATGACTTTGGGATCTATTTGTTTGTTGGTGCATACATCGCCCACTTTGGCCTTGATATCAATGCTCTCTATCCCACCCGTATTTGTCGCTGGGAGAATCGTTGGCAGGACAATCCGTGATAAACAGAGAGAAGTGCAAGAACTTCACGGGAAGGCGACCAATGTGGCAGAAGAGGCATTATGTGGAATACAGACTGTTCAACAATTCGTTGCAGAGAAACATGAATATGATAAGTACTCGTTTGCAATCACGCATGCTCATGAGATGGAAACAAAGCTTGGTAGAACTAAAGCTGCGTTCGAAGGTATTGTATACGTTGCTGCCAATGCAGCCATATTGCTGGTCTTGGGCTATGGTGGCAATCTTGTGGTATCGAAAGTAATTACAGCGGGAGAACTAACAGGTTTTTTGATGTATTCGCTAATGATGGCAGGAAGCCTCTCAAATTTATCGACTACGTATACCGAGATGATGAAGGCAGTAGCTGCAGCTGGTAGGGTACTTGATATTATAGATCGCGATCCTATCATCCCTACTTCATTTCGTGCATTGAAGGATGGATGTTCTCATGATAACACGATTGGTCAACTTGCAGTCCAACCGAGGGACAGAAGAGCTATATCAGTGCATTTCCAAGACGTTGATTTCGCATATCCAGAACGTAATGACGTTTTAGTCTTGGGTCCGAAATTTTCACTCACTGTGAATGCAGGAGAGAATATTGCATTGGTTGGAAGCAGTGGTAGCGGGAAAACAACAGCAGGTTTGTTGCTTACGAGATTATACAGCTGTAGCGGTGGCAAGATTCTCTTGAACAATGAAAATATCGCAAATCTCGATACTGCCCATCTTCGTCGCCAGATTGGTGTTGTTTCCCAGGAAACTACACTGTTTGCTGGAACCATTGCTGAAAATATCAGGTATGGACGCCAAGATGCAACTGAGAAAGAAGTAATTGAGGCCGCAGAGGCAGCGCACGTAATGCATTTTGCTGATACCTTGCCAAAGGGATTAGACACTCAAGTTGGCGATAGAGGTGGACATTTAAGCGGGGGTCAGAAGCAAAGAATTTCATTTGCAAGAACCATCTTAAAGGATCCTCCCATTGTCATTCTCGACGAGGCCACTTCCGCACTTGATTCGAAGAGTGAATATCATGTGCACCAGGCACTCCATGCAATGATGGAAGGTAGAACTGTAATTTCAATTGCGCATAGATTATCTACCATCAAGGAAGCTAATCGAATTGCGGTACTGCAAAAAGGAAAGATAGTTGAAATAGGGACTTTTGATGAGTTAGTGCAAACGAAGGGTCCATTTCATACGCTAATGGAGCAACAAATGACTAGTGTATAATACTAATAATAATAAATAAGTTTAAGGTGCAGCATTGGCAAACGATTAGGCACAAGCAATGAAAGTTTCCCGTTACAGGTGGTAAGAAAATTATTATGTTTTAAAATATAGTATTTACAGTACTGTATGTACAAATTAGTGTATTGGACAAGATTGGAACGTCATGGGGGCAGCTATCCGTAGTAGCGTTTTGAATTTCCCGTAGTACAAAATTACAGGACAATGTTGCACGAAACTCCCATTCTTGGTTATCGTGGTTTTGCTTTCTAAACAACGGCAGTGTGGTCTTCAGTGGCATCTAGGTTCCCAAGGTTCCCAAACTCCGAAAAGGACTTCTTCATTGCAATCTGAGAATCAAAACGACTCAGGGCAGGTCTTAATGCATCGTAATCTGCCTCGTCCTCTGGTATTGACTTTTCAAGATCACGCAACGTCTGAACGGCCATTGTACGTGCAGAAGCACAATCTGGATCCTTACCACCGTCGTCATCTTGAGATGTAGCAGCGTTTACAATCGCGTCGAGGACGAGTTTCTTTTCCACAAACAGCTTGGCAGTATCGGCCGATACCAAGTTGAAAAGAGTTGCATGAATCTTATCACGGACGACACTGTCCGGATCCTCCGTTGCAAATTCAGCAAGAGTCTCGAGGAAATTGCCATCCCTCAACCTGCAAAGACGTCTCTTGTAACGTCTGGGAGCAGCAGCCAAGTTCCTCAAAGCTCCAGCTGCGTGTCTCCTAGACTGCATTAGAATCCAACTGACACCCTTGCCGTGACCAGTCCATGAAGACTCACGATGAGCAGCAGTTTTCAAAAGGACTTCGACCAGGTAAGTGTGTTCGGTTAGTGGAATCTTGTTCTCGTGTGCCCAGGATAAGTTTAGAAGCGCTCTGATCGCAATTGACCTACTCCTGATGATCTGGAGGTACTCCACCACAGTATCACACTCTTCCTCTTCCTTTGCGGTAGGATGAGAAGCAACCTCAACCAAGGTATCAATGAGCCCAGGCTGAATCGCCATTTTGACCATGCTCTCAGCACTACAAGCAAGGTTGGCAATGATCCAAAGACAATTAAGTCTAGATTGAATGGGCACATGTGAGTCCTCGGGCATAGCAATGATTTGTCTCAGTGTGGTCAAAAGATGTTTTGCCGATGCTAAAGTATCGGTGAGATGACCCACTCTAGCAAAATGGCCAATGATCTTTGTACAAGTCTTGAGGATCCCGTCACTAATCTTGCGGTCAATCATGAACCCGTAAGAGGTACTATCGATCTTGATGTCACTGACTGATGTACTTGCCGTCGATGTAGATTGGAAACTGTTTGCATGTTTGAGGTCGAAAGACTTGCGCTGTTGAAGCTTGCGTGCCCTCTGTTCTTTCAAAAGTAAAAGAATGATTGGCAATGCCTCATTTCCAATTCTCTGAAATGACACAGACACGCAATCAGATGAGCAGCGCAAGACCATTTCAAGGCCTTGAAGAGTGAACGCAATCTCTTCGCTAATTGAATTGAGCCTAGTATCCAAGCCGAGCTCGTTTGTGTCAGTCTTGTTAATTTCATTCTCCTTGTCATGCTCCATTTCGCATGGCTGATCATGGTCTGAGTTCTGATCCTTGCCTTGATCCTGTTCATGATCGTTCACCTGCTGTTGTAGATCTGGGTCTGCGTCTGGGTCTTGGCCCTTCTGCAGTCGGCAATGGTGATCAATCTCCTTCTCAATCATGCTTCTTTTGAACAAGAGAAAAGTCAAGTGCTTGAAAATAGCAGTGTCTGAGCCAACTCTAATTTCGTCATCGTGGGCTGCCTGGACACCGTGATCAAATGCAGCACATGCGTTATACATGGCTTCCTTTCTATCAGACTCTGTTACTCCATGCTGGATCGCTGTGGGGATAGTCAAAGCAGAACGAAGAAGAGATGCCAGAGTGAGATTTTGATTTGATTTAATTTCAATTCAATCCAATTCAACCAAGATTAAAATAGGAATGCATTCCATCAGTGATGCCAAAAAAACCTAAACCATGTTCAGCGAATCTAGGGGCCGTTGAGAAAGATTCATGAAAATACAATTTCGTAACTCACCTAGGGTGACATTCTGAGCAGTGATTTCGGTATTGGGTCTCTGCCTTTTTACCTGAAGAGGAACATCAAATCCAACAACTTTGCTCAGTCTTCTCTGACCCGATTCATGGTGATGCCCAATTTTAGAGTCGTCATGGACCTGTGAAGACTGCATCGGTAAAGCAGGAATTGTCGCCTGCATGTATTTGTCGTTAATCATCGCTTCGGCCATTTATGGTTGTATCGATTTCGTTTAGAGTTTACAATGATCTGTGGAAGTATTATAAAAATTCAATGAAATAATCAGTGCTGTTTGTTAGTCTTTATGACTCCGCCTCATTCCCTCGAAAGTCTTTATAACCGTTTGGTGATGGATGCCTGATGCCTGTCGCTCCGATCGTGAAACTTCTTTCAGAAAATGGTAACAGAATGTGGGGTTCGGTTGAGGTGACACCTGTGACACCTTCTCCGGGGAGGCTGAGCTGGCTGACATCCGCGGAGAGAAATCGATGGAACTGTGACTCCCTCAACTTCTTTTTTTAAAAGGCCACATAACGGCCACACACATCACTGACGAGCTCGGAACTTTGTTGATGGGCCTTTTGTTGAAATCCCACAAAGATGAGAATACCGTTATCGACAGGGATCACCAAGCGAAAGAATCCTATTGAATATGTCATTAGTCAAATGTGATGTTGACAGCTGCAGAAAAGTTCATGGTGCAAAGAGTTGAAAGAGTATGCAATTTTTATATTTATAACACATTCAACATCATCTTGATCCAAGCGAGCAGCCATCCCATATTATTGAGTGACCTAATTTAGTACGTTTTGTGTTTTGTTTGTGTATCTTGAATCTGGCGTGCGAACTCCAATTTTAGGCAAAGTACCGGCAGTATCAAAATGATTTCGGTGATGCAATTGCAACAGCAAATAAGAGGAGCCCCCATCACCAACCACCATATATTCGATAACATATCCTAGATCAACTTAACAATGAAAATATTTCTAGCCTTATCTGTACTTCTAATTGCTCCAAAGGCAGCAGCTTTTGCTCCTGCTCCTACACGCACCCTCTCTCCTAGTCACAGCAAAATAACATCGATCCTCTATTCCACCACCGAAGGAGTTATGAGTGACATGGATATCATGTGCATCGCAAACGCCGCAGATCTATGCTCCCACTATGATCAATGTGACATTGATGAGAGAGATGCCTTGCTCAATCGCTTTGAGGAACAGTCTGATATGTTGGCAGAGAGGTTGGCTACCTTGCAATCACTTACAAAGCATCTAAAGAATGGTGATCACTTGGAGATTAACGATGAAGAAATTGCAATCTTGAAAACTAAGATCCTTGCTTCTGTGTAAAGTGTGCAATATTGCGAGGTGGAAAGAAAATGTAAGCACATGCATCCTTGAGAGCAGTCGGAGTTTGCTCTCTTTGGTCTTTGAAGAAAACAAACGAATTGTTTCGCATATTATACCGGCTACGAACTCTAGAAGTTTTAATCCATGAATAAATAGCAATTTACAATGCACTTGTGCTCTTATTGAGAAATAGATTATAAGAAGAAGTATGCACTTTGAACTTGGCACTTTTCAATCAGCGCCTGGTCAAAAGGAAAGTCTTTGAAAGCTTGGTTGACGAGGAGTGAATTTAAATGGAATCAGCGTAGTAAGTGTCTGCTGGTAGGTGTGACGTGACTTGATAAATAATGTGAGAGTGAAAATAAAAAGCAGCAAGACCGTGCCAAATGCATCTTGATATGCGATAGACGGGTGAATCATTCATTGACGGACAGTTGACGGACACAGTTACTCCCCCCTGTTTTTATTCAACTTTAGTGCGTCTGAATTTATCAAAGTTGAAATCAATCGAGCACTGTCAAATCATCATGACATATAAAGACGCTTGGGATGATGATACGTTGATTGTATCATCTTTCTGGGCATAGTGAGTATTAAGAATACCAGTGAAGTATGTTTCATTTCGACGCTTCTTTCTGTTATGAGCACAAATTGAAATATAACACGACCCAGACATCATAGAAAGGCCTATCGCAATCGTATAATTTATGATAATTTTTTTCTTTCTGACACTTTGAAGCATTATTCAATACAAAAGAAAAAAGAACCCTCCTCCCATTGTCATCACCTATCGCACATCGTGCATAACACTGGAAACCCATCATTGCTCCATAATGAAAGTATTTGCATTCACTCAAACGGCCATAGCCCCAGTCGTACTATACCCTGCTACAAGGGCAGGAGCTTTTGCTCCTGCTCCTGCACGCATCGTTCCTCACAGAACCACTCTCTTTTCCAAAGAAGTCATGAGTGACATGGATATCATGTGCATCGCAAACGCCGCAAATTTATGCTCCCACTATGAACAGTGTGACATTGAAGAGAGAGAGGCCTTGGTCAATCGCTTCGACGAACAGTCTGATTTGTTGGCAGAGAGGTTGGCCACCTTGCAATCACTTACAAAGCATCTCAAGGCTGGTGATCACTTGGAAGTCACCGATGAAGAAATTGCAATCTTAAAAAGTAAGGTCGTGACTTCTTTGGGCGCTGTTAATGCAAATTTTGAATATCTTGACGGAATGGAAGTTCGTGAACTCCAAAATGAGATTCATACTGCGGTGACGAAGGATGAGAATAAGAAGGTGACGCCTCTGGACGCAATTCTTTATAATTGGTATGTTTGAGTTTGAGAATCCGCACACCATGCAAATCTGTCTTAATACATTATTATATATAGCGCTTCGAATAATACAGCAAAAACGAATTCTTGTCATAACAAAAATTACAGTAGACTATAACATAATCAAAAATTTCGAAATTGTTTCTTCTTGCAGTTTCCTGCCCTTTCAAATCTGTTCATGGTGCAATGAGGAGGACATATGTGTAGTAGTTTATAAAAATGAATACAGATGGATATTTTACCAGTACAACCGAAGATCATTAGGGGAACAAAGATCAGGAAAATCTGCTTTCGTCTCTGATATCGAAAAAGTATTCCTTCGTTCATTGCTGAAAGTGAGCTCGATATCCTGCATTGCTCATCTTCGACAGAAGTGCATGCGCTTGTAACAAATTGTATACCATCCGTTCTGGGCCACAAATCTACACCATCAGCGGGCAACACTTTACGACGACACTTTGATACACGATATGATATAAGCAAGAGTAGTCAGGGCCATCATCCTTTGGGCAAAAATCTTACCCAAGGAGTCAAGCAAGTTCAAAATCTAAGAGCAACTGTCGTAGGAAAGGAAAAAGCCCAGGATCTCAGGTACAAGGTGAAACCTTATTGTGACCCGCATTTCCCCAAGGAGACTAGCTGGATGACAAAAGATGAAATATGCCGCCAAGCTCTCGAACCCAGCTACAAGTGGATCAAAAGATGAAATATTGTTTTTGCCGTGTAGCAGACCTCTAGCTAGGAATTTCCAAATTTATAAATTTTATTAAAAATGGAGAAATAACAACAGCTTTGACTGCAGGTTATTAATGGCTCCAGCCACTCTAGATACCAATCTACCCGTAATAGCGCCAGTAATATGTTTATGCATGAAGCATTTGTAGAAACCAGCTTCTTTGGAGTTGGTATTTTTCAGTGAGGCAAATTGGATGAGTTGTATGGTATCATGCTTGAATCCTAAAAGGTTTCAACGTCTCTTTAGAAACCATTGATCCCAAAAGCGATAGTAAAGTCAATATACACGCACGTCTAGTCTAATCCATCAATTTTCGAAACATGCTTTTTCCTCATGAATGAGCAACATCAGACAGATTCACAGAAAGCTAGCTGCCGCTCCAACTCTTTTTGTTCAGCCGAACTTAATAATTGCCCGCATTTAGGTCTGTTGTATAGATATTTTGGATCGACTCCATCGCTATTACCTATCCCCTTCCTCGGGATCATGAAATCATCTCCATAAAGGTTTTCAAGGAAACACTTGGG
>Ga0209712_10004464_pt1 | contig 11112 bp, 8 predicted proteins | sample ArcOceMetagenome_FD_187443 | JGI IMG/M metagenome (GOLD analysis project Ga0209712, IMG submission 187443) | Marine eukaryotic phytoplankton communities from Arctic Ocean - Arctic Ocean - Greenland ARC118M Metagenome (SPAdes) (version 2) | ecosystem: Environmental > Aquatic > Marine > Oceanic...
TAAAAAAGAAAAAGAAGAAACTAGTCATTCAGTTATCATTGTAAGAGGTGCTCAACAGGCTTTTGGTGTTGTTGTAGATAATATAATCAATCAACAACAAATTGTAATCAAAAAACTTGGTGAAGACCTAAGCGGCAAACAAGGTATTATTGGATCAGCGATTATGTCTGATGGGATGCCATCTTTAATTCTTGATTTATTTGAACTCTTTCGTGAACAAATGAAACAAAGTACTACAACTAATAAATTTAAAAATGAAATAAAAAAAATAGCTTAAATAGGAAATTATTATGACAGATATTAATTACTTAAAAGATGACAGTTCTGATAAACGTTATCTTCAGTTTGACTTAGGAAGTGAGTGTTATGCTATTCACTTACTAACTGTTTTGGAAGTTATCCCAATACCAGAAACGACACCTCTTCCAAATTCTCCAAACTACTATGTTGGTATTATGAATCTTAGAGGTAGGATAATATCTATCATCGACTTAAGAAAAAAACTTAATATCTCATCGAAAAAAGAAGGCCTTGAAGAAGCTGTCGTTATTGTAAATCTAGGTGACATTGCTATTGGTGTAATCGTTGACTCCATAAATAAAGTTTTAAATCTAGACTATTCGAATGTAACAGAAGTTCCAGAAATAAAATCACAAATAAATGCAAAATATGTCGATGGAGTATATCAACAAGAAGGTAATCTTACTATCTTGCTCGATCTGGCTAAAGTACTAAATATCGAAAATCTAAGACAAATACAAAGCGATGCTGCGTAATAAGAGGGAAGGACAAAATGAAAAATTTAAGCTTGAAATGGAAAATTAATTTAGTAGGTATACTCCCTCTTCTTTGTTTCTTAGGTATTGCCCTTTATGGTCTATCTTTGAATGTATCTTCATACCAAGAAGCAGGAAATTTAAATGTTAAAATGGATGTTCTTACTGCTGCTTCTGAGGTTGTTCATGAATCTCAAAAAGAGAGAGGGAAAAGTGCTGCTTTTTTAGGTGGAGGTATAAAACTTAGAGATTTAAAAGATCAAAGAGAAATCAATACTAAAAAAATTGAAAATTTAAAAGTGATTTTAAAAACATCTACTTTTAGTGAAAGTTTTAAAGAAGAAATTAGAACTGAGCTGGAAAAGATAAATCCTTTAAGAAAAGGTATTGAAAGAGAAGAGATTCAACTGTCTCAAGCGCTTAAATCATATTCTTCAATTATTAAAAAATTATTAAATATACAAAATTACGTTTCTAGTACAACATCGATACCTTCTGTTTCATCAAGCTTAAGAGCACTACGTATACTTGAAGAATCTAAAGAGTCTGGTGGGAAGCTTCGTGCTAATATGTCTGCAATTCTTGCAAAAAACAAACCTATTAGTGATGCTAAATTCTCAACTATCGTTTCATTAAAAGCGGGAATTGATGAAGGTCTTAGGTCAAATGGTTTAATACTTGATACAAGATCGAAGGAATATATTAAAGAGTTCAATCAAGCTAAAGAATGGAAAACAGTTAACTCTACTTTTCAACTAATATTAAAAAATTCTGATAAAGGTGGATACTATCAAGATTCAAAAGAGTTCTTTAATATCATAACGACCTCTCTTAACACTTTAGGTGATCTTATTAATTATCAAAAGGATCTTATAGCAAAGCATATTGTAACACTTCAGAATAAATCATTTGAAACTCTATGGCAGATTTCACTGGTAACACTGTTATTATTTGTTGGTGTCTTCTCGTTTATGTTTAAAGTTTCTAACTCTACATCTAAAACAATTTTAAATATATCGAACCTAATTATGGATCGTACTTATCAAGTTGCTGGTTCAAGTGATACAATGGCATCAGTAAGTGCTCAATTAAGTGAAGCTGCAACTGAGCAAGCATCATCACTCCAAGAGACCGTTTCTTCAATAGATGAGATAAGCAGTATGGTACAAAGAAATGCTGACTCGGCCAGTGCATCTACTGAAGTTTCAAAAAGATCTAATGAAACAGCAATTGTAGGAAAACAAAAAATAGTCAATATGATTACTGCAATAAATGAAATTAGTGATAGTAATAACCAAATTATGAAAGAAATGGATGTAAATAACAAAGAAATTAATCGTATAGTACAAGTTATATCTGAGATTGGAGAGAAGACAAAAGTTATTAATGATATTGTTTTCCAAACAAAACTGCTCTCATTTAATGCATCAGTAGAAGCTGCAAGGGCAGGAGAACATGGTAAAGGCTTTGCTGTTGTAGCTGAAGAAGTTGGAAACCTTGCTGCAATGTCTGGAAAAGCAGCTTTAGAAATAACTGAAATGCTTGATAGCTCTATCAAGCAAGTTAAAAGTATCGTAGAAAATTCAAAAACGAAGATTGACAACTTAGTTGAGAACGGAAAAGAAAAAGTGGAATCTGGTAAACAAATTGCTGGTCAGTGTGGCGAGGCTCTAGATGAAATACTACAAAATGTAACTAGTGTTAATGAGATGGTTAGAGAAATATCAACAGCAAGTTCTGAACAATCGACTGGAGTAAAAGAGGTAACAACTGCAATGCAACAACTTGATGAAGTGGCTCACCAAAATACTTCTTCCGCCAATGAATCTTCTTCTATCGCAATAGGTTTAAAGGATCATGCAAAAGGATTAGATATTGCTGTTAAAGATCTTATACAAGTTGTTAACGGTAAATCAGCTAAAAGTAATATTAAAGAAAAAGAACAAAGTCAGAAACCTATTCATGATGACTCAAATATAGTTGCTTTTACTCCTAGAAAAGAGCAAGCAATACAGACTCATAAAACGAATTCACTTAAAGTTTCTGGTCTTGATACCACAATTCCTGAAGAAACAGACTCACGTTTTGAAGATCTTTAATTTATAAGCAAAGGGTGTTAATGAATAATTTACTTAATGAACAATGGGATATGTCATCCATTGCTGCATATGTTTCTGAGATCGTTTCGGCTGAAAGCGGAAATGTTCTCAGTAAAGCTCAAGAATCAATGGTTGTCAGTAGACTAAATAAGAGACTTCTTGATCTTGGTCACTTATCTCCAAATGAGTATGCTTCTCATTTGAAAAATAATTATAGATCTGAAATATCCTATTTAGTTACGATATTAACAACACATCATACATTTTTCTTTAGAGAGTTTTGTCACTTCGAATTTATTTTAAAAGAACTTGATTCTATTATTAAGAATGTAAAAGCTCGTAACGATAACAAAATTAGGATTCTCTCTGCTGCTTGTAGCCGTGGTCAAGAGGTTTATTCACTAGCAATGTTTTTAAACTTTTACTTAAAACAATATCCTGAATTTTCTTTTGAGATTCTTGGAACTGATATTGACTCTGAGAGTACACATGTGGCCTCTAATGGAGTCTACCGCTATAATGAAATTAAATCTGTACCTCAATCTTTTGTTTCAGGTAACTGGCAAAAAGGAACAGAGGATATAGCACAATTTGTGAAAGTCAAAAATCACTTAAAAGAAAAATGTTCCTTCAAAGTTATGAATCTTTTAAGGCCTGAGGAAGTTATTTCTGGACAAAAATTTGATATAATTATGTGTAGAAATGTCTTCATATATTTTGATATTAAAAATGTAAAAATGATTGTAGAGAAGCTTAAAAAAAATATACATAAAGGTGGTTATTTAATAACTGGTCTTAGTGAATCTTTAAACTTTATTGATATTCCTAAAAGATCACTCGCTCCAAGTGTCTATAGCTTTGAACTTAAAGAACCAGAAGTCATTATTCCTAAACTTGAGGATGAAAAAATATTTATCTCACCAATACCAAAACCCATAAAAGTTTTGGCCGTAGACGATTCAAGTAGTATTCTGAAGCTTCTTGATAAAATATTTAGTGACGATAAGGACTTTGAACTTGTTGGTACTGCAAAAAATGGATTAGAAGCACAAGATTTTTTGAAAAATAATCAAGTTGATGTAATGACACTAGATATCCATATGCCAGAGATGGATGGAGTTGAATATCTTAAAACTAATTATAACTCTAATCACCCACATGTTCTTGTTATATCAAGTGCGAGTAGAGAAGATACTCGTTATGCACAACAAACTTTAAAATATGGAGCTTCAGATTTTGTAGAAAAACCTGCACTAAATAATTTAAATGAAAGAGCAGAAGAAATTAAAAATAAACTAAAGATGTGTTTCTTTCAAAACAAAAAAGATACAAATAAGTTAGACCATTCTTTTATAAATGATTATTCTATAAAATCACCAGAAAATAAAATAAGAAGCTTTATATTAAACTACAGTAGTCTTTCAAACCTTAAAGATACATTAAATATGTACAAAGGCGAGCAACCTCCTACAGTTCTTTTTTTTGAAGGAAATAATGAATTCCTCGATTTGATTAAAGAAGGAATATCATCTGCTGGAAAAGTTGAAGTGTTTAATTTAAATTCTGAGTTGAAAAAAAATTGTATTTATCTTTGTGACTTTAAAACACATTTTAAAGAAGTTTTTTCAAAAAAATATAATAAAGTCAGTATTAGTATTTTTGGTCTTTGTTCTGAAAAAGTTATTAATCAACTAATTAATATAGAAAATTCTCAGATTCTTCTCGAAGATAATTCATTTTTGAATAAAGATATAAAAGAAATTGCCACGGATATATTTCCCTGGACAAGTTTTTATCAGGTTTCAACTGAGTACTTGGCTGAGGATAAAGATGGGGATTAAACGTCTTAGTGGAAAATCTCTAGAGCCTGTTGAATTTAAAATTGGACTTAGTAGTGGAATTCTATTTTTTGTTTCTGAATCTGAGCAAAAGGAATGTTTACACTTAAACAATATAACAACGGCTGAATTAGAAAAACTTAGACAATTTAAAAATATTTCTAATCTCAGATATTCTGGTTCTTCTGAGATTCTTCAATCTATAAAAGATCTTGAACTAGATTGGCCAGATTTTTCAAGGTGTGTAGAATTAAAAGAAGATGTAGATTTTATATATTTTCCACATTCAGGAAAAGCTCGAATTGCTATCATTTCTGAATTTGATAAAGTTGAACCAATAAATAAAAAGAAAAAAGTACTTATTATTGATGATAGTAAAACAATTCAAAGACTTCTTACAAAAGTTATTTCGTTTTCTGATAAGTTAGAAGTTATGGCCTGTGCAAGTCTACCTTCTGAAGCCAAGAAGATTATTGAGGAACAAAGACCTGACTTAATAACATTAGATATTCATATGCCTGAGATGAATGGCGTAGAGTTTCTCAAGTCCTATCTGCAAGATAAGGGGATACCGACAGTAATGATAAGCTCAATTAGTATAAATGAAGGCTCGCTCGTTATAGAGGCCTTATCTAGTGGGGCCACTTCATATATTCAAAAACCATCTCTTGAAGAATTAAGTACTTTGACTCCTCAAATTCTAGCGAAGCTTGAAGTTTTATCTTTAATAAAAAAATCATCAACTAAAAATATCAAGCCAGTTAAATCTCAGCTCAAGTTTAGTTCTTTAGAGGGTTTAATCACTATCGGTTCCTCAACAGGTGGAACTCAGGCTTTACAACAAGTTTTTTTACAACTCCCATCTGAAATTCCACCTATTGTAGTTGTACAACATATTCCAGCTGTTTTTTCTAAAGCTTTTGCTGATAGATTAAATACCTTAGTGGACTTTACTGTTAAAGAAGCCGAGGATGGTGAACTTTTACAAAAAAATACTGTTTACATTGCTCCTGGTGGGAATCAATTAAAACTTCTAAGAAGGGGTAAGGAGTTAAAAGTTGAAACTAACGATGATGCTCCTGTAAATAGGTTTAAACCTTCTGTAGATTACCTCTTTGATTCAGTTTCAAATTTAGAGGTAGAAAACCTTATTGCTATTATTTTAACTGGAATGGGAAAAGATGGTGCTAAAGGTTTATTAAATCTACATTCCAGTGGCGCCTTAACAATAGCTCAAGATAAAGATTCATCGGTTGTTTTCGGAATGCCCAAGGAGGCCATTAGACTGGGAGCTGCTGACAAAATATTATCTCTTGAAAATATTGCAAACGAAATGATATTACAATTTAATAAAAAAATAGCGAAAGCTAGTTAAATACAAAGGATCTAAGATGGATGATAAAAAAGATCAAGATTTAAGAGTCCTAATAATTGATGACGAATCAGATATTCGTGACTTGATGCAGGATTATCTTACCCTTGATTACAACTTTAAAATTGATACAGCTGTAGATGGTAAGGATGCTCTAAACCTCTTAAATCATAACCAGTATGACTTAATTTTTACTGATTATCATATGCCTAATGTTGATGGGTATGAATTTATAAAAATGTTACGAGAAGGCAGTAATATTAGCAATAAATGTCCTATTATATTAATTACTGGATTTTCTCCAGATTTTATTCCTGAGGAAAATGTTTGGAAAGATGTCTTCTTATTAAAAAAGCCATTTAATTTTGACAATATTAAGTTTCTTATAAAATGCAGTTTAAAAAATAAATGTAAATATTCTATCAAAAAAACTGCTTAGCTCTTTTATCTTTTTTTTCTTGTGTTAATATCAATTTAACAAAGGAAAATTATGAATATTTTTATTATATCTTTACTACTAGTAAGTGGGACTGTATTCGCAAATACAGACTTAAACAAAATAAATAGTCGATTAGATTATATCCAGGGCGAAAAAAAAATTATTCAAAAGAGAATAGAAGATGGACAAGACCCAAAGCTTTTCAAATCTTTTTTAGTCAAGTTTGCTAATGAAGAAAATAAACTAAGATCACAAAAAAAAGCTCTTACTGAAAAAATACCTACTGTAGAGAAGAAGGTATCAAAATCTAAACCTAAATCTAAAATAAAATCAAACAGAGATAGGGAAATAGAGAGAATGAAAAAAGATATTTCTTTCCTTATACGTAGAAATAGAGAAAATAAATCATCTAGTAAAAAAAATGAAAAAAAATATTCTTTTGGTGGTCATTATCAAATAAGAAATGAACATGCTGATAATAGACAAGGCGTACAAGGAACAACCCAATCGGGACAAACGTTCTCTAGGCTTCGGGTTGATATGAAGTTCCAGCCTAACAAAAATTTGATATTCCATCTTGCTCCTCAAGCTGTAAAAACATTTGGAGGTAATAATGGATCAAAACCCACAAGTGGTAGCACTGTACATTCAGGTATTGATTTTTTTGAAGCAAATATTGTTTATAAACTAAACAATTCAACGAACATTACTATTGGAAAGCAGGAGCTTGCATATGGTGATCATTTAATTATTGGTTCACTCCCATGGGCGAATGCAGGAAGAAGTTTTGATGCTATCAAGGTAAAGCATAATTATAAAAATGGTTGGATTGATGCATTTTGGTCTAAAATCGATGACAATAGTAGCGATGGTGCAGCGACTTCAACTACTGCTTTAAAAAATAATGATGATAAGGATTTTTACGGTATTTATAACTCATGGGTCATTAACAAGTGGCTAAAACCTTTTGATCTTTACCTCCTTCAGCAAATCGACAATACAGCACTTACTCGAGCTGAGATAAATACTATCGGTTTTAGAATTAAAGGGGAGGCTAATAATTTCTTTTACAGAACGGAAAATGGAACTCAAAGTGGTACCGATTTAGATGAAGCTTATCAATATAATGTGGAAATTGGTGGTAAGATTTTGAAACATAAAATTTCTATTGAATATGCTACCGCTGGGAAGGATTATGTACAAATGTATCCTACTGCACATAAATTTCTTGGATTTTCAGACGTACTTGGTAGAAAAAATATCAATCAAATGGCCGTTCATTATGCATCAGGTTTTTCAAACTGGTTTAAGTTTAAGTTGAGCTACCATAAGTTTAATCGTAATGATACCAAAGCATCTGCAAGTAAACTTGGTGGAGCTTCTTGGGGAACATCTGGAGATTCAGATGATATTGGAAGTGAAGTAGACTTCGTTATGAATTTTATAACAAAAGATAGTTTAAAGTTACAACTTGGTGGAGGATTCTTCAGTCCTGGTGAATACTTAAAAGATCAGGATCCCATTGGAGATGATGACCAAATTCAATTTATCTACACTCAGTTGATAGCAAACTTTTAAATTTAAGTCTTTCTTCTTCCTATACTTAGGTGAAGCTTTAAGAGATTATGACAATTATTTTGATGTATTTGACTGGTAATTTAATGAAAGTTATTTTAAGTTAAATAAAGAAATATTGAATTTTGAAGTAATAAAACCTACTCAAAGAAACTTTAAATAATTTAGAATTAATCTTATATACTGAAATGTTATTGAATCTTCATTTGTAAGAAGCGTCCATAGAGAGAGTTCATGCTATTTATAAGAGTTTAAAAGAGATTAGTAAAACTCCTCTTTACAGTCTATTACCCGACTAAAATAACTTCTTATTTTAGTTTCTGCATTAGAAAACGGAAGTAATTTCCATTTATTTCCACATTTTAAAACAGCTCGATTTTTATTTGAACTTTAGTATACTTAAGAAATATATTCATTATTAATCAAGGAAGATTATGAGATTTCTATTTTCAATTGTTTTGATTTTAATTGTTGGTTCTTGTGGTAAAAATGCCTTCAGGGAGAAACAGGTCGATCCTAATATTACAAATAGAGCAGGTGCAGGTGCTGGAGACGACGATTGTTCAAGTCCAAAACTTATTTCACTAAATCCTATAAAAGCTAAATATTTTATGTATGGTGCTTTACCTTTTCTATTTGATCGCTATGAACAAGGCGATTTTACGAGTGAGTTAGAGGCAGATCCAATGACTGGTCTTGGTGGATATAAAATTATGGAGAAAGGACAAGTTGAATTACCTTTTGACTTTAAAGCACTAAGAGGTACTGACTCAATTATTAAAAAAATCTATTTAACTTTTGATACAGATCAAATCTACAAAAATGACTGGGATCATCACAGATCACAACTTTGTCATAGCTATAATAAGAAATGTTCTGGAGATATAAAATCAGTCATTGGTTACCACATAAATACAGATGAAAACTATACGTGGCCTGAAGATAACTTTTCAAAATATGTAGAAACATTCCCTGGAAACTCAATTGGAACGCTGGGTTTTCTGCATCGAAAATTTTCTGGTAGTTTTGATATGCAACCATACTTTCCTATAAATATGAATTTAAGGGATCTACCTGCTAATTATTTCATAGTTATTTCTGATGATCACTTAGTTAGAAATTCTAAACTTAATATCGAGTATTGTTCAAAGTAAATAAAGGTCGTAAATGTATAAAATATTACTTCTCACTCTATTGTGTTCTTTTACACGGGCCGCAAATGCCGTAAACTTACAAAAATTCCATTTTTCAAATTCCCCAGGTTTTGCAACTTTAGAGGATGGTTTATTAACAGATGGATTGATTACCAATGATTATAAATATATCTTAATAGCAAGCTACAATTATGTAAGAGCACCTTTTATCGAAATCGATGGTAGTGAGAGAAGTCAAACCATTATTGAATGGATGCATACTATGAATCTTGGTGGAGCTTACAGGTTCAGTGATGATTTTCAAATTGGTTTCAGTACATTTATTACATCACAGAAAGCTCTAGCAGTAGGTGAACTTGAGCAAGATGAAAACACATCACTTGGCGATTCAACATTAGATTTTAAATATAAACTTTTTGAAAAAAATAGACTTGCAGTCAGTTTTACTCCTAGACTTTACCTTGCAACTGGTAATGAAGACTTTTATACTTCAAATAGAGATAATGGATACTACTTAGGGTTTGCAGTCGATAAAGCATTTAGTTTTATTCAACTTGTAGCGAATATAGGGCATAAAGAAAACTCTGGTGCTAGAGAGGGTACTCTTGACCATAGAAGACAGTTTCATTTCTCAGTTGGAGCCATCATGCCTTTATTAGGTGGTTTTGATTTAACAACCGAATTTTACCGTGATACCCCATATGATAATTCTAATGAACAAATTCCATCAGAAGCAAATGTTGGTTTTAGATATCATTACGATAATGAGACAGCGCTTTACGCTGGAATTGGTACAGGCTCATTAGAAGAAACAGAATCAACTGATATGAGACTTTATGCTGGTTTAAAGTTCTTCCCTTCAAAAGGTAAAGTATCTAAAAAAATTCAAACGGAAGAGAAAAAATACGGAAGATTTTATAAAATGCAAAATTTATATTTTGCAACAGCTTCTTCTAAAATAGATAAAATAACAGAAGTTTACTTGAGTGAAATAATTCAAAGGCTTACATACGATTCTATGATCTCAAAAATTGTACTTGAAGGTTATGCAAGTCAAAAAGGTAATAAAGAGAAAAATTTCAAATTAAGTGAAAGAAGATCTTCATCTGTTAAGAAGTATTTATTAAACAATGGCGTGGATATGCATTATATAGAAGTCGTTGGTTATGGTGATGCTTTTGCAGATAAAACTGTTATTGATAAAGACTTAGATCGTAAAGTTATGATTAGAATTTATAGAAAAAGATAATGACTTCGGTTTTAGTTTGGTAATCCTAGAACCTTTTCCGATATATCAAACTGTGATAATCTTTTCTTTTTAATAAATCCTATAAAAATCCATCTTATTTAAATTTACAATAATCTATCAAGAACTCTCAAATATATATCTATATTCTTAAGGTAGTTAGGGGATAGTTTGATTAACTCTTGAGAGTTCTCCGATCTCCATTCAATGATCTTTGATCTAATTAATGGATAGTGTTTTTTTACATTCTCCTTATAGTAATAATTATTTAAATCTATTTTGAAATGTTTCTCAATGAATGCTCCATCACAAATTTCTTTAACATTTGGATAGTGAGCGTCTCTTCCTGGAAGCGTTACTCCATATCCAATTTCCCACCAGCAATAGTTTCTATCCATAAATCCACTAAAGTCAAAATCATACATTACTGGATAGTATTTATCATTTTGATCTTTAATCATTTTCATATTCTTTTCAGTTTGTGCTGGCCCTTTAAACATATCTGAATAAATACCAGGAATCGCATTATCAAAATTTCCAGCTATAAATTCAAAGGCGGTAACTAGTTCTACTGTTTTAAGGTCAATTTTATCTTTAATCTTCATAGCAATAG
>Ga0209712_10004465_pt1:0-10000 | contig 11111 bp, 10 predicted proteins | sample ArcOceMetagenome_FD_187443 | JGI IMG/M metagenome (GOLD analysis project Ga0209712, IMG submission 187443) | Marine eukaryotic phytoplankton communities from Arctic Ocean - Arctic Ocean - Greenland ARC118M Metagenome (SPAdes) (version 2) | ecosystem: Environmental > Aquatic > Marine >...
TAATAAAACACCATCTGCCCCTAGTTCCATAGCTAGCGCTGCTTCACTTGGAGTTCCAATACCAGCATCCACAATCACTGGAATACTTGAATTTTCAATAATAATTCGAATGTTTGATAAATTATTTGACTTTTTTAGTTTCTTTCCAGTAGTATTGTTACAGACTATTTTAAAATGTTTAAAATTATGGCCGTACCAAAAAAACGAACATCGAAAGCAAAAAAAAATGCTCGTAAAGCTAATTGGAAAAAGAAAGCTGATAAAGCAGCACAAAAATCATTATCTTTAGCAAAATCATTATTAAAAGGTAAAACAACAAGTTTTTTATATAGTGTCTATATTGACGAATAAATTTTTAAATCTTACCTTAAGATTTAAGGATTTATTTTCATAATAAGTGTTATATAACTAATATAAAAAGCGGATGTGGCGAAATTGGTAGACGCGCTAGATTTAGGTCCTAGTAACTTTTGTTTTGAGAGTTCGAGTCTCTCCATCCGCAATAATAATTTAAATGTATTAAAAATATTTTATATATAAAAAAAAAATGATTCTTCCTTTTACATTACAGCAATTACGTATTTTAAAAGCTATTGCTTCAGAAAAAAATTTTACGAGAGCAGCAGAAATTTTATTCGTTTCACAACCAACTTTAAGTAAACAAATTAAAATTTTAGAAAGTAATTTAGGAATTATTTTACTGGATAGAAAAAATAATAAAATTTCACTAACTGAAGCTGGTAAAATATTTCTTCAATATTCTGAACGAATATTAGCACTGTGTGAAGAAAGTTGTCGAGCTCTAAATGATTTAAAAAATGGAGATCGTGGAAATCTATCAATTGGTGCAAGTCAAACTATTGGAACTTATCTGATGCCTAGAGTTTTAGCGATATTTGCACAAGAATATCCACACATTAGTGTAAATGTACAAGTAGATTCAACAAGAAAAATTGTAAAAAATATAATTGATCGTAATATTGATATTGCTATTGTTGGAGGTGAAGTTCCTGAAGAATCAAGAAAAAAATTGAGTATAGAAACATTTGTAGAAGATGAACTTAAACTAATAATACCTAAATCTCATCCCTTTGCTGTTAGATCAAAACAAATGATAAATAAAGAAGATTTGTATCATTTAAATTTTATAACTTTAAATTCGAATTCGACGATTAAAAAATTTATTGATAATATTTTAATCCAAAATGATATTGAAACTCGTCAATTCAATATTGTTATGCAATTAAATTCTATAGAAGCAATTAAAACCGCAGTTAGTTTGGGACTTGGAGCTGCATTTGTTTCATCTTCATCTATTGAAAAAGAAATTAAACTAAAAACTGTGGAAATTTTAACTATTGAAAATATTAAAATAACAAGAACTTTATCGATTATTACAAATCCACAATGCTATCGCTCAAAAGCGCTTGAATTTTTTTATAAGAAATTATGGGCCTTAAAATACACATCAACTTGTTAAAGTTTGAAATAATATTAAACTTAATATAATATCATGAAATAAAATAAAAAAGTTAATACACTTCGAGCTTTTTATTTTTTTCCTGTTTGTTGAAATTAAATAATAATTTTTAAATGACTTTTTTAATTAGTAAAAATTTTCGAAGAGTATGATTTAATTGAATAAGGAGTTAAATTATATGACTAAGAAAGTTAATATTGTAACTGTTAGCTTATTTTTGGTAATTTTTCTAATTGGTTTTAGACTTATCTATAAAAATTCTGGTAAATTTCGCTAATCTATTCAAATTGCCCTAATCTGGGCAACAGTAACTCTGTCACCTTTAACTGTATAAGCAAAAAGTAGCTGGTTTCCGAACGCGGAAGGCTTTACCCCACCAGCTCATTCACGCCTTGCAAATAAAAATCTAGGTCTTTTTAATTATCCTGACCGAAAAAAACTAATAGGATATTTTAAACAGCTCCACAAGCTGAATGCTATAGTAAATAAACATAACCACTATGTTACTTCTAGTTATTAGGAAAATAACAAGTTCCCTTACTCATAAGTAGCGAAGATAAATCAATGTTTATCAACCCTTGTAATCTATTAACTTCAAGAACTTATGTTGATTTTTGCGAACAAATCTTTCTTATTTAATTAATAATAAAAATGATTTAACATCATTTTATTTTTTCTATAAGTAACTTTATTATTAACATACACACTTTAATAACAAATTTACTTGTATTAAAAATAAAAAATATATTCTAAATTAAAATTCTTTTTAGTAGAATAACATCACGTAAAACAATTTAAATAAAAAATTTTTATTGAGGAAATTTCATGGACTGGAATCTTATTCAAAATTTTTCTTCTAATATAGTTTTTGGAATTTTATTATTTTCAATGACAATGTATTGGATTAATTTATCATTCTTTAAAGGTGGAAATAACTTAGCAAAAATTGGTAAATTTAGTGCCATTATTGCAAATATTTTGTTATTTTTTATTCTTTGTTCACGTTGGATTATAGCTGGTTATTTTCCATTGAGTAACTTATACGAGTCATTATTATTTTTAACTTGGACATTATTAACAATTTACTTATATATAGAATATAAAACTCAAAGTAAAGTCATGGGTGCAATTTTAATTCCGGTTGCTCTATTAATAAATGGTTTTGCTAATTTAACACTTTCTGCCGAAATGCAAAAATCAAGCCCATTAGTTCCAGCTCTACAATCAAATTGGTTAATGATGCATGTTAGCATGATGATGCTAAGTTATGCAACACTAATCATGGGATCTTTATTATGTATTTTATTTTTAGTTATTTCAAAATACAAAGAAGTAGATCTAAAAATGATTGATGAATCTTCATTACCACTCTACAATATAATGCTTGATTATTATGAAGCAAAATTATTTGTATCACCCAATGAAACCAATCGTGAGACAGTTGATGAAATTTCAGAACTTGGAAAGTTAAAATTGTTACAAAGTCTCGATAATTGGAGTTATAGAATTATTGGATTAGGTTTTCCATTTTTAACAATTGGAATTATTGCTGGTGGAGTTTGGGCAAATGAAGCATGGGGTTCATATTGGAGTTGGGATCCAAAAGAAACTTGGGCATTAATAACATGGATTGTTTTTGCTACTTATCTACATTCTCGAATCACAAAAGGTTGGGAAGGTAAAAAAACAGCTATTTTAGGAAGCTTAGGATTTTTTGTAATTTGGGTTTGCTATTTAGGAGTAAATTTTTTAGGAAAAGGACTACATAGTTACGGTTGGTTATCTTAAATGATTACGAATTTTTTGTTTTTATTTATATTTTTTTCTAATTAAAAGTAAATAATTTTATGAACTTATACTTACAATTGAGTATTTGATATTTTATAAAATGCTTATTGCTTCTAATTATTTCGTAAACTTTTTTTACATGGCTTTAAAGAAGATTTTATTTGTTGAATAAAATCTTTTTTAAAATCCAGACATTTTTTAGACTGAAAAAATTTTCAAATTGCCGGAATTGGATAAAAACACACTATTAGTTTAATACGCTAATCCTAAACTTCTTGTTGTTTCTGCACCTAAATAAACTCTAACGCTTAAAAAATCTGTCGGACAAGCCGTTTCACATCTTTTACAACCAACACAGTCTTCTACACGTGGTGAAGACGCAATTTGACCTGCTTTACAACCATCCCAAGGAACCATTTCTAATACATCAGTAGGACATGCTCTAACACATTGAGTACAACCAATACAAGTATCGTAAATTTTTACTGTATGAGACATAATTTTAAACACTTTAAGATAACGTAGATACACTCAATTATAGTATATCTCGTGAAAAATATTTTATTTTATTAAAATAAAAATTAAAATGAAAATAAATACCTTAGTTTAAGAAAAATGTTAAAAATGCAGTTCTAAATAGTTTGACTAATTCAAAAAATCTTTAGTATTATAGAATAGTATAAAGATAAGATATTCTAAATTATGAAATATGCAATCGTTGAAATAAGCGGTCGACAGTTTTGGATAGAAACAGGTAAATACTATGATTTAAATCGTATTCCTACAGAATTAGGTAAACAAATCACTCTAAATCGCGTTTTATTAGTAAACAATGATGGGAAAATTTTAATTGGCCAACCTTACTTAGAAAGTGTTAAAGTTAAAGGCAAAATTTTAGAACATTTACGCGGACGTAAAACAATTGTTTATAAAATGCGCCCTAAAAAGAAAACACGTAAGAAACAAGGTCATCGTCAAGAATTAACACGCGTTTTAATTGAAGATATTAGTATTAATTAGAAATTAAGGAATTATTATTTATGGCTCATAAGAAAGGTGCGGGAAGTACGAAAAATGGTCGGGACTCAAACGCGAAAAGATTAGGAGTTAAAAGATTTGGTGGACAAGTTGTTAAAGCAGGAAATATTTTAATTCGTCAACGAGGAATGAAATTTAAACCTGGACTTAATGTTGGGTGTGGAAAAGACTTTACTTTATTCGCTTTAAAAGATGGTGTAGTTAAATTTGATTATAAAGATACAACATCAAAAAGAGTAAATATTATTAGTTAAAACAATATTTAAAATGTTAAACAATCCATTTAATGGAAACGTAATTACAAATGAATATCAGAAATTAATTAATCAAATTAATGCATTAGAAGATAACTTAAAAACATTAACTGATAATGAATTAAAACAGAAAACTCTTCAATTAAAGAAACGAGCTTCTAAAGAACAGGAATTACCTGACTTTATTGCAGAATCTTTTGCGCTTACAAGAGAAGCTAGCGTTCGAACTCTTGGACTTCGTCATTTTAATGTTCAATTATTAGGAGGTCTTGTACTAAATAATAATAAAATTGCTGAAATGCGAACAGGGGAAGGTAAAACTTTAGTAGCGACCCTACCTGCTTGTTTGAATGCATTAACAGAAAAAGGTGTTCATATAGTTACTGTTAATGATTATTTAGCAAATCGTGATCAAATTTCGATGGGACAAATTTATCGTTTCTTAGGCCTAGATACTGGGCTAATTAGGGAAGATATGAATGTGTCACAAAGAAAAAAAAATTATAATGCTGATATTACATACGTAACTAACAGTGAGTTAGGATTTGATTATTTACGTGACAATATTGCTTTAAATCTTAAAGATGTAGTTCTAAGACCATTTAATTATTGTATTATTGATGAAGTAGATTCAATTTTAATTGATGAAGCACAAACTCCATTAATAATCTCAGAAGCAACAGAAACGTGTATTGATAAATACATTGTAGCAACCGAACTTACAGATTATTTGGAAGTTAATGTTCATTTTAAAGTGGATGAAAAAAATAAAAATGTCAGTTTAACGGATCAAGGAACGGTACAAATTGAAAATATTTTAGGTATTCAAGATTTATATAATCCAAGTGATCCTTGGATTCCTTATATCATTAATGCTATTAAAGCTAACACATTATTTTTCTTAAATGTTAATTACATTATTCAAAATAGTCAAATAATTATTGTTGATGAGTTTACAGGTCGAACTATGCCTGATCGTCGCTGGAGCGACGGTTTACATCAAGCATTAGAAGCCAAAGAAAGTGTTCCTATTAAGCAAAATACCGAAACTCGTGCCTCTGTTACCTATCAAAATTTCTTCTTACTATATCCCAAATTATCAGGAATGACTGGTACTGGCAAAACGGCAGAGCTCGAATTTGAAAAAGTTTATAATTTATCTGTGGAAGAAATTCCGACAGCACGACCGAATCAACGAAACGATTTACCCGATATTATATATAAAGACCAATTTTCAAAATGGAATGCTGTTGCTAAAAAATGCAAAGAAATTTCATCGACTGGTCAACCTGTATTAGTTGGAACAACAACAGTTGAAAAATCAGAATTATTGGCTCAGTTACTGAACGAATATAAATTATCTTATCAAATTTTAAATGCAAAACCAGAAAATGTCAGACGAGAATCTGAAATTGTGGCACAAGCCGGGAAAAGGTCGAGTATTACAATTGCCACTAATATGGCTGGTCGAGGTACAGATATTATTCTCGGTGGAAACATTGAATTTAAAATTCGAAAATATCTTTATAATATTTTAGTTTCTTATAAAAATAAAACTCAATCTAATTTAAAGACTTCTAATTTTTTTGTTTCTCAAAAATCTCGAAGAAGTTCTCACATATTTTTAAGTGTTTTATCTTCGTTAATAAAAAATAAAGAGTTTTTAGCCTTATCTGATACCGCGATTTTAAAAATTTTGAATGAAAGTGATCAAATTCGTATACCGAAAATTCCTTATCAATGTTCAATTAAATTGTTAATTGATGAATTAATATTGTTTGAAAATAAAAGTCAAACTCTTGATAATATCGCAGTTAAAAATTTAGGTGGACTTTATATAATAGGAACTGAACGAAATGATTCGAAACGAATTGATAATCAGTTACGGGGAAGATGTGGACGACAGGGTGATCCCGGAACATCACGATTTTTCTTGAGTCTAGATGATAAATTACTTCGCATATTTGGAGGTTCAAATATCCAAAAGAGTCTTCAAAATCAGTTTTTAGATGATTCACCGTTAGAGTCAAATCTTTTAAATAAAAGTTTAGATGCTGCGCAAAAACGTGTAGAAGAGGATTCTTATGAGGGGCGGAAAAACTTATTAGATTATGATGAAGTTTTAAATAAACAACGTAAAGTTATTTATTATGAACGACGGAAAATTTTAGAGAGTAAATCTGTACGTACTAAAATTTTGGCCTATGGCGAACAAGTAATTACAGAAATTCTAGCAGAATTAAAAGAAAATGATCTCTCTATTAATCAAATTATTCCATTATTGGAGAATTTATTTGGTAAAAATTTGGCATTATCGTTATTTACTCAATTATCTAAAGTGGAATTGAAAAATTTTGATAATTTTGAATTAGAAACATACTTATTTCAAGAATTTTGGTTATGTTATGAATCAAAAATTTTAGAATTAGAAATCCATAACCCGGGTATAATTACAGGCTTAGAAAGAACACTTATATTAGTTTATATTGATATTGCTTGGAAAGAGCATCTGCAAAAAATGGCATTATTACGCGATGCTGTTCGTTGGCGTGGTTATGGACAACGAAATCCATTATATGAATATAAAGAAGAGGCATATGATTTATTTCAAGATCGTAGTCTAGCTACAAGACATTTAATGATTTACGATTTAATTCGTTCATCAATACTATAAAACATTAGTTTTTATCTAAACAAATAAATTTATTATGGCAAAACGTACTCTATCAAATAAAACCCGTTATTCGATTTTAAAATTATCAGGGTTTCGTAGTCGAATGGCTACTGCACAAGGTAAAAAAACAATTAAAAATCGTAGAAAAAAAGGCCGAAAAAAATTAGCAATTAATAAGTAATTTTTAAAATTATTAGAGTGAGTCTAAACAATTTACTCTAATAACAAATAATTTTTTAGTTGAGATTAATATAATTTTATTAGTCCAGCAACTTACTTTTAAAAGGCCTATTTATGAAATTTAATGATGAATTAACACTTCTTTTAAGAGCAAGATATCCAATCATTTATATTAACACGATTGAAGAAGATCGTGTTGAATACGTTATTCGAAAAAATATCAAAACAAAACTTAATCGAAGTATTTATAGTTGGGATTTTGTAGACGGTTATACAAATAATCCGAATAATGTCGGATTTGCAAAACGTAATCCTCTACAAGCACTTGAATTAGTTGAAAGGTTGACTTCTGAAACACCAGCGTTGTTTCTATTAAAAGATTTTAATCGATTTTTAACAGATATTTCTATTTCTAGAAAATTAAAAAATGTAAGTCGAATTTTAAAGTTACAACCTAAAACAATAATTATTATTGGTTCAGAACTAAATATCCCAAAAGAATTAAATGATTTAATAACAATCATACAATTTAATCTCCCTACTGAAAGTGAAATTAATCAAGAATTAAACAGATTAATTAGTTCTTTAAATATTAAAATTGAATCTCAACTTCTTGAAAATTTAACACGAGCATGCCAAGGCTTATCACTCGAAAGAATTCGACGTGTTTTATCAAAAATTATTGCAATTTATAAGACAATTGATGAAAAAAGTATATCGATTTTACTCAGTGAAAAAAAACAAATAATAAGTCAAACAGAAATTTTAGAATATTGGTCAGTCAATGAAAAAATTTCAAATTTAGGCGGAATGAATAATCTAAAAGATTGGCTTAAAAAACGAAAAACATCGTTTGGTATACAAGCTTCAACATATGGATTACCAACGCCACGTGGGTTATTATTAGTTGGAATTCAAGGAACTGGAAAATCTTTAGCTGCTAAAGCAATTGCGAATGAGTGGCAATTGCCATTATTAAAACTAGATGTTGGAAGACTCTTTGGAGGTATTGTTGGAGAATCTGAATCCCGACTTCGACAAATGATTAATGTGTCTGAAACTTTATCACCTTGTATATTGTGGATCGATGAAATCGATAAAGCCTTTACAAATAATGAAAATAATGGCGATAGTGGAACAAGTAATCGAGTTTTAGGTACTTTTATAAGTTGGCTTTCAGAAAAAAGTAAGCCTGTTTTTGTAGTCGCAACTGCAAATAATATTGATCTTTTACCTTTAGAAATTATTCGTAAAGGTCGATTTGATGAGATTTTTTTCCTTGATTTACCTAAAAAACAAGAACGGGAACAAATTTTTAAAATTCATGTCGGGAATTTTAGACCAAATAGTTGGCAATCATTTGATTATGAAAAATTAGCTCAATTATCTGAATCTTTTTCCGGAGCAGAAATTCGGCAAAGTATAATAGAAGCTATGCATCATGCTTTTTATGAAAAACGAGAATTTACAACTGAAGATATTTGTTTAGCAATACATGAATTAATACCTTTGGCAAATTTAGAGAGTCATCAGACTGTGAAATTACAAAAATGGGCATCTTCGGGTCGAATTCGATTAGCTTCTACAGCCCCTGTTTATTTTAGTTAAAACATTTAATGAAACAAAATATTTTACGCTCGTTAGCTGATTTAAGATTTGCTATTTTCATTCTATTAATAATTGCGTTATCAAGTATAATTGGAACAGTTATTGAGCAAGATCAATCAATTGAAATCTATAAACTAAATTACCCGTTAACCAATAAAGTTTTTGGGTTTTTATCGTGGGATATAATTTTTAAATTTGGTTTCGATCACGTTTATAAAACTTGGTGGTTTTTGTTATTTCTTTTAATATTTGGTATAAGTCTCTTGACTTGTACTTTTTTACAACAATTTCCTTCTTTAAAAATTGCACGACGATGCCAATTTTTTAGAACTTCAAAACAGTTTTGTCGATTAAAAATCTACACTAAACTTCAAAGTTTCCCTTTTACAAAATTAGTATTTAATATAAAAAGAAACAAGTATTCAATTTTTCAACAAAAAAATATTATTTATTGTTATAAAGGATTAATCGGAAGAATTGCACCCATAGTTGTTCATTTTAGTATGATTTTAGTACTACTTGGTGCAATCTTAGGAGCATTGAGTGGATTTAAAGCCCAAGAATTAATTCCAAAAACTGAAACGTTTCATATACAAAATATTTTAAGTAATGGACAACTAACTTTAATTCCAAAAGTTGCTACACGAGTAAACGACTTTTGGATCACATATACAAAACAATCAACAATTAATCAATTTTATTCTGATATTTCTATTCTAAATACGGATGGCAACGAAATTACTCATAAAACCGTTTATGTTAATTCCCCAATTCGTTATGATGGTATTAATTATTATCAAACAGATTGGAATTTAGTTGCATTACGATTAAAAAAAGATGATACATCAGTATTTGAATATCCTTTAACTAGTATTTTGAATGGTCGTAATAAAGTTTGGCTAACATGGGTTCCAAGTAATGAAAATTTAGTGCAAGGCTTTACGATTTTGATTGATAATCTTCAAGGTTATTGTTCTC
>Ga0209712_10004467_pt1 | contig 11109 bp, 9 predicted proteins | sample ArcOceMetagenome_FD_187443 | JGI IMG/M metagenome (GOLD analysis project Ga0209712, IMG submission 187443) | Marine eukaryotic phytoplankton communities from Arctic Ocean - Arctic Ocean - Greenland ARC118M Metagenome (SPAdes) (version 2) | ecosystem: Environmental > Aquatic > Marine > Oceanic...
GGGGGGGGGGGGGGGGGGGTTATGCCCTATATCCAAGCTATCCAAGCAGGTCCGAGACCTCCTCATGTTCGAACCAACAGCATTTATTGTTGTATACACGGCAGATGTGGTCATACAGGAGCTGACTACTTTAACAAAGTACGTGGCCATAAGGATGCTGCAACATTTGAGAATAAGTTGGGTGGATCCACTTTGAATTGTCCAAGCATCTGACAAGGAGGGACGACTGATAATGTAGTTAATAACATAAGTGAAACTGTTATTGATAACAATTACTCAATCGTAAACCCACCAATTCAACCATCTACCGTAGCAAAAGCCGACAGTGGAGCTAGCGCTCACTATTTCAAGCCAGAAGATGCCAGTGCAGTTCTCCACAACGTAACAGCAACACCGAATGGACCTTCAGTATACCTACCTAATGGAACTATACTGCAGGCACAACGAAAAGGACAACTGCTTCTAAGCGAACACCTTTTGACTAAAGCACAGACAGCACTAATTTTAAAAGGAATAGCGGAGTCTTCTCTCATTTCTCTAGGGCAACTCTGTGACGACAACTGTGTTACTGTACTTGATAAAAATGAAATCAACGTCTCCAAGAATGACACGTGCATAATCACAGGCAAACGGAACAAAAGCGACGGATTATGGGATATACCACTACAATCCAATCCCAAGAAAATTTCTGTATGTAATACAAGCTAACAACATACTGCTAACGCCATCATACGAAAATATCAAGCCAAGACGGAACTAGCAGAATACCTTTACGGATGCTGTGGTAGCCCAGTAATTTCAACCTTCAAATTTGCAATTAAAAATGGAAATTTCCTCTCATGGCCAGGGATCGAATGAGTATCCTTCACCAAACATCTCTCACCGAGTGTAGATTCAGCAAAAGGTCACCTTGATCAAGAACGAACCAATCTACAGTCGACGCCGAAACCGACCTTGAAAAAGCTGACTTCTTCCCACCATGAAGCACAAGTCTACACTTGGTAATTAGTATATACTAACAGTATACAACCATGACAGCAACTGCATTCTTCATCATGCCCTCAAGGACCTAGCTGGTACGACCATCAAAATAGCCTGGGAAGAGATACAACTGACACTAGCAAAGCGTGGCTCGCTCCAAACCTATGGATATTCAACAATGAATGTTCCAAGGAATTAAAAGCAGCACTTTTAAAGTGTGAATTAGACTTCCAAAGAATCCCGCCGCACATACATTGTCACAATGCTGCCGAACGAGCCATCAGAACCTTCAAAAATGACATGTTGGCATCTCTTGCAACATGTGATCCAGATTTTCCAATAGTGGAATGGGAAAGAGTACTCTTCCGGATCAGATTGACTCTCAACCTCTTGTGATCATCCAGAGTCAATCACAAACTGTGTGCATGGGCATATTTATATGGAAACTATGACTTCAACAAAAATCCACTGGCCTCAATCAGAACAAGAGTCTTAATCCATCTGGAAGCTGATGTCAGAGCCTCTTGGCAAATTCATGGTGAAGACGGATGGTATGTGGGCCCTTCCATGGAACACTACAGATGTGTCAAATGATATGTACTGACTACAAGGCGAGAACACGATGCTGATACAATCTCAATTTTCTCCAAGAAAATAAAATTTCCAAAGAGAGATTACTACAGAAGATTTTCTTCGCCAAACAGCTTCTGACATTGTCTTCATCTTGCAAAACAAGCCAACTATAGTATCTACTATAAACTTTGGAAATGAAACAGAGAATGCATTACTACACATTCCAAAATTACTTGGTCGTGCCGCAAAGCCACCAGGAGCACCGATTGCACCAGTGATTCCCAACACAATGCCTACAGCAATATATCCTCCGAGGATACAACCTCCAACATATTATCCGAGGATTCAATCACAAACCCATCCTCCGAGGATGCAAAAATCTCCAGTACATCCTCCGAGGGTGCAAGATTCACCACATCCTCCTAGAGGGTACAACAACCAATCTGTCCTCCGAGGGTGCAAGTGCCGACACATTATCCGAGGGTGCAATTATCACCAATGCCTCCACAGATGCCATCACCTATGATACAACAACAGTTCAAGCATTCTCCACCACCGGCCTTCCAGCAACCACGAAATATGATTTTCAATAATCGTCATTCAAATTATTTGAAATCGAATGACGATGTTTAATCAGGAATGTCCAACAATTATAACATAAGACCACACATGATGCAATGATTCCAGCAACCGCCACCACTAAAGAACTAAGAACTACACATATCCAAATATGCAACTACCGTATCAACAAGTAGCGCCAACCTACTATAATCCTTTCCGGTCTCAACAACATCACTTTGACAACTATGCCATTCAACATGTCACAAACAAGGCTCCTCTACTAGATGATCCTTTTGCACTACACATCAATAATATTTTTGACGCAAATGAAAAAACAAACAATTGATTCTTTACTTGCAGGACCAGATAGAATTATATGGAACAAGAGCGTGTCAAATGAATTTGGATGCCTCGCACAAGGCAATGATGCTGGAATCATTGGAACAAATACCATTCAATGCATACACAAATCAGAAGTGCCAATGGGAAAAGTTGTCACCTATGGTAATTTTATTTGTGATATACGACCACTGAAATCTGAAAAATACAGAATCAGATTAACTGTAGGCAATGACAAACTGCCATACAAAGCAGATGCCGGATCACCTGCTGCCTCTCTCCTAGAAACAAAGTTATTCCTCAATAGCACCATCTCAGACGCTGACAAAGGCGCAAGATTTGCCTGTGCAGATCTCAAAGATCACTTTTTAGCGACACCAATGAAAGAACCAGAATAAATGCGAGTCAAGTACAAATATATCCTGGATGATGTAAAATGAAAATAAGAACTGGCAGACCTAGTTACACCAGATGGTTACGTATACATCAAAATCAGAAAAGGTATGTACGGATTGAAACAAGCATCTCATCTTGCCTTTCAACACCTAGTAAGACAGCTCACACCCCACGGATACTGACCATGCCCCTACACGACATGCCTATGGGAACACAAAACAAGACCTACCAAGTTCTGTTTATGCGTAGATGACTTTGGCATTAAAGACTTTTCCAAAAATGACCTTGATCATCTTCTCGATACACTACGCAAATACTACAAAATATCAGTTGATTTGGACGGAAAAGACTATTGCGGTTTATTGATTAACTGGAATTATCCTAAGAGATATGTCGATATATCCAAGCCTGGATTTACAGACAAGACACGTGAACGACTACAACACAAACATGCCTCGACGCCACAACATGCTCCACACAGATGGAACCAACCTGCATACGGACAGAAAACACAACTTGCTCCTTTTGATACCAGTCCACTACTTAGTAAGGAGGAAATGAAATATGTACAATCCTGTGTTGGCTTCTTACTCTACTATGCATGAGCAGTCAACACATGCATCCTGCCGGCAATAAATGAAATCAGTGGTCAACAAGCAGCACCCACCGAACAGACAATGAAAGCATGCACAATGTTACTCGACTAAGTTGCAACATACCCCAATACAACCATCCGCTATCATGCTAGTGGTATGGTACTACATGTAGACTCTGATGCAGCATACCTCATTCTCCCAAATGCAGGAAGTCGCTATGCTGGGCATTTCTTCCTTGGTGACACTCCTCCTCCGCCACCGGCAACGCCTTCTCCAAAGCCCAATGGAGACATCTGGTCCGACACGGACAGACTCCGAAGGAGCTTGGAGCCTTCAATTCTCAACCTCCTAACTCATACTCCTCATAATTTAGTAAGCTGATCATTTTCACCTCTCATCGACAGGTGGATGGAGCGGAGAAAGGCACTCTCTCGATTTTGGATGTTTTCTCACTTGTGTGTCGTATCGTCTATGAAAGAGAAGGAAAGCGCGCCAAAATAATATCTGCGTGATCACACACGGCCGACAATGACGGCGTCATGCACCAATAGCTAAATGACCCACTTACTGCAACGTTAGTTGGCCTTCTCTTTCAAACACGCTACATGACCCACTTACTGCAATGCCAGTTGGCCTTCTCTTTATGTCTTTGAAAAGAATCTTTATGTGGTTGAACATTGGTATGCTCAGTATTCACTGAAAACCAATCTTCAAGCCAACGTCAATTCTAAGTAATTTAAGTCTCACTCACACCTGGGGCGCAAGAATCTTAGGCGCCCCTTGTGTTGTGGAAAGTCCTGGTGAAGTTTCCTAGCTAGCAAACATCACTTTTTCCCACACAGAAGAGAAAATATACTCTTTAATCAAAATATCCATTCCCAAATGTCCCATCGTCCGAAGAGAAAATGAGACATTGTGTGCGGTGGTCCGTAGCCATGGTTGTCGTGTAGAGAAAAGGAAGAGGATAGAAGAACCGGTCATTACAGTCATTTACCGGACTAAAATTGATGCCGGCCAAACGCACGGATAACGCGCCGTTTGGTACGCACAAATGAAGAAATACCGATCCCCGAGAGAGAAGTAAGAAGTAGAAGGATACATCCAGATTGAACAGCAACCATTCAGTTTTGGAACTGAACAAAAAACACGTTGTTAAAACCTAAACGAGTTTGATCTCATACTTTTATTTTGATTATATCTTTGAATCATGTACCGCCTCATCAAAAACAAGAACAGGAAATATCTATGCGCTGTTTGCCTCGCATTGTACTACCTCTGCGTAACCATCAACATTGCAATGAAAGAAAGAGACATCGCAAGAGAAAATAGACGTAAGCTCGTTGTGGACCTAGATGGAGAATTTCCGTACTGTTACCTCTCGGCTCCCAAGTACACTGCGGCTGCAGATAATCAAACTACAACGCTTCTTGCCAGCTATCCAGGATCAGGAAAGCGATTTTCTTGGACAGTAATCGAGGGTTTAACCAACCATCGCGCAGGGGATGACCATAATTTCTCCGGTCTTTATGAGGTTTCCCTTCATCTCAAAACATCGTACCCTCACAAGGATGGAACCTGGAGTTGGGGAGACCGCATGGACCAAGCGATTGTCCTGATGAGGAATCCTAGGTGGGCTCTACCTTCCTACCATACAATGAGGTTTGAATTGGATTATAGTACCAACTGGGGCGAGAGCTATCTTAGGATCCCATTTGTTTACACGATGCGACCAGCTGTTGCATTGTGGGAGACTTGGCGTGATGAAAACTTTGAGGCTGAGTTGCAAAGTTACGTAGATTTTATCAACTTTTGGATGCAAGGAGGGGCTGGAGATGATCACTGTGCTACAGACATGGACTGTCTTCCCAAAGCTGTCATGGACTTTGATGTTTTCTATCAAGAGGTGAGTGCATGAACTTTTATTGAGACAATCAAGGGAAAACATGTGATTTGCATCAAGGCTAACCTTCTTGTATATTTATTATTTCTATACTAAACAGCACCCAACTACGGAACTATTCAAACTTGGAAAAGTTCTCAATGCAACTGAAAACGTTGAAATAATATCGGCCCAGGCTTGGACATGCGTACAAGGCAAGGTCTTCAATACTACTAATTTACACAATGCCAATCGTAACACAAACGGCCCTCTGCCGGACTCAAAGTTATTCACAGTGAATCAGTTGGCACAAATCGAGGCAGCGCTTGACGGTCTTATTGCAACTTATGATCCGCTAAATACCCCAGGCTCTATGATTCATGATTTGCTCTACATGCTTGAAGGTTATAAGAATGCAGTTCACGCCGAGTGGGAGTTCGAAGTTGCAATTGGGCTGTAATCACAGGATTCAATTTGTTAGTTTTATTCACTTTTTCAAAACATTGAGTATATATTGGATTTGTTAGTTTATCTATAGTATCATACCACTGCAATGGACAGTTCGCGAAGTACCAAGCCAATCCAAAGTGGCTTGATACCATGTTGCTCTATCGGATGCGTGATAATCATATATTTATCGATTGAGCTCTTGGAGACACGATCCTCATCAAAACAACAAGGATTCCTAATCTTAGCCTTGCAGGATACTAGGTCGGTGGTTCTGCGTTATCCGAGGTTGAATATAGCATTCAATTGAGATTTACGCACGGGCGGGATGTCATGATTGGTCTTAGTAGCTAATGATATCAGATAAAGTCCGTAGAGCACAGTCGTCGAGATGCGATGATTTTGTAGGAAGGGCGAAGAATGATGTCACTGCGTATCGCATCAGGTGCGGAAGAACAACAACAAAGTCGCCTTCAGTCTCCAATGTCGAGACACGCATTCTTGTCTTTATCAGTAGACAAACTATTGAAACCGTTCGGTGCCGATGCATCTCGCATTTATGTCTTCTTGTTCGCTTGATACTATTTCAGTCGCCTCTTTCACGATGCTGCTGACTTGCTGCCCTATAAGGTTCTCGGAAGCGTCCCACACCCTTCATTTGCCACGATAATTTCTGGAGAGGCCACGACCTCCATCCTAAAGAAACATATCGAATCTCCTGGCCGAGGAGAGGATAGAATGAACAAGATCATAATCATGCCAGTGAGTGGAAACGGCAAGCTTAAGAAAGGACAGACAGCTCCTTTGTTTCTGTTTCCAAATAAAGGCGACATTGAATTGTCAATGTTTCTATTGTTCTTAGGATCAGCTGTGGCGAAAGACCAGATGACTGTCCCAGAGTCAATCGAAAACATCCGAAGCCATCACCGCCGTTTATATCATCATTCCAAATCTATGGGTGGTAAACGATACAGTTACGACACCCTCACAAGCGAACAGTCAAAGGTTCAATGGAAGGACCACTATGGAGAAGAAATTTGGGGATGTATCATTGAAGGCAAACACAAATTCGATCCATATCACATCTTTCAGTCGTCGGTAATTCAGTTCTTCAATTAAAAAGGAGAGAAATTGCTGCTGCTACTCCAGTTTCAAGTTGTGCGTGGTGAAGACACAGCGAACAAAAGAAACACTTACTACACTAATTTACGCAATAATATTCATCATCAATAATAAATACTTGTATTGTTAGGAGGAAGAACAATGTTGATTTTTATCCTTGGGGGGGGGGGCTTGTTAGAGTTTGGTTTGCCATTGTTGGTTTTCACGCTGAAGAAGGATGTTGCAAGCTATAGCGACGCCGGGATAACATCATGATACGTGCTTCTGGTAGTCTACCAGAGCTACACGCACTGATGTTGAAGATTATCGGGTTCGTCATTTGTCACGATAACAACTTACGTATCGAACTTCTTCAACAACTCATTCAGTTGCGACTTTGCTCCTGAACGAGTCAAGGCATAGACAGTAATACGCAGGAACAACATTGATAGTCACTTCGTTGACCACGCGAATACATCCGATTCCGACGTCTGCAACTTGAAATCTTTCCCATTTCCCCTCCCTTGGCCGCGATGTCAATTCTACTGCGCCCCGGCTGGATTGACGAGTTTCAACGACGCAACCAACAATTTATTAACAACACATTTCGTCTGCAGCCAATTATTTAGAAAAAGAAGTAATTTGAATGGATTATCTTGTTTATTCCCAACGATTATGGCGACACCGTCGAATGCAAAAGTACGAAAGGTGTTTTTTAAAGATTAAAAATAGTCGTATTAGTCACAGCTATGAATTCCATCTCTCTTTGATCATCACATTGTTACCACATTTTGATTTCTTGAGATTTAATCTTGAGTCCAACATCGACGAGTAGCGTCGCGCACTCAAATGCGCCGTTTCTTTTGTTGTTGGCATCGAATAAGTGAACACTCCTGTAGCCTTCCCGAACACATGAAACTGGGATAGACGCACTTCCTATAAATGTATCTGAAGAAGTCACATCTCGATTATTCCATATAGTAAACTGCAGCATAGCAATCTCTGGGTGATCGACCTTGAACTTGAATGGGTTATGCTGCCAGATTGGATTGAAGCCATTCTTGACAACATGATGAGTATACTTTTCGACGATTGTGTCTCTTCCATCATACGATGATACATCAAACATGGTAACTTGAACGTAGGGATCAATGTATTCACCTTTCTTGTCTCCCTTGGCTTTTGGCAGGCAAGTGCCAGATAATACCTGGATTGACAGTTTCAACGGCTCAGAGTCCTTTCCCAATCTCAATATCTCAGGTTTCAGAACGTAACCACAGTTTTCATTTTGCCGAAAACGCCCATCGTTAAGTCTCCTTGAAGGATCGGGCGTCTGGATATTGAGAGCACACATTTGAACTCCATTCGACCACGAAATCATAGGATTGAAGTTACTGGAGTCAACTCGTTTTCCCGAAGGATAGACTCGGGACAAATGCGTATTGTTGTATTCAACCCATTCTACCCTGTTTTCTCCTATCTTGCTTAGTTTCCTCGCCTTCGATTCGTTGATTGACAACATGCAATCTTTCCCCTTTTGACGGCTTTCCTCAAATGTGTTCATTCTCACACCGTGAAATATCGTTATCCTCGAGAGTTCTGGAGAGAATGACGTCGATTCTTGTCGAGAAACATTCGCCCTGGGACTCAGCTGTATGAGTAGAAGATTTTTGATTTGAGCTAGGTCGTTATATTACAAATAACTAAGAAAATAGACGTGACTTACTGGTTCGTCGTCGCGATTGGTGTGTTTTTTATCAATGACAGAATCGTCATCCGAATCGGTATCGTCGTCTGCATTGCCCCTGTAGTAATCCTCTTTTTTATCAGTTATGCGCCGTCCTTTCAGAAGTACTTTCCCTTTCAGCCTACGGAGAATATTAAAATGTCAGCGATGAAATTTGCGACGACGATAAAAAATGGAATGAGATTTAAACTTACTCTTCCGGAGATGGCAGTGGCTGATGCAAATTAGTTTCATCCGGAATGAAAAGATTCTTATTGCCGAATACTGATATCATATAGGAAGCCATGGCTTCTTGAAACGGAAGGCTACAATGATTTTCCAATGAAAGTATAATAGGATAGCAGTCAGGGTTTGAGTTGAGGAAGAATTTGATGGCGTCAATAATATCAAAGAACAAGATTTTCGACGTTATAGTGAGCCTGAGAGGAAAGGAAATTGGGACTTGTTAGTGCGGCTGTAAACTGCAAAGTGCAATAACTGCAATGAAATGACAAATGAGTGTCCATATAAAATATAGAACACTCACCCGTGATAAACTAACGGGATGGGTGTATTCTGGTTGTCTCGATGGCCATCAAAGCAATCAAGTTCAAGACATCGACATCCACGATAAAGAGCATTCATGTACATCTCCACACTCGACCGAGACTGCCATTGATCCCCAGTCAAATAAGTATTATGACTTGAATTGATCCAATATTCGGACAGGGGACGATCCATGATTTCTGGGTCAAACTTCTCTGCTTCTGGATCAAAAATATCATTCCCTCTGCTCATCAAAAACGCCTCAAAGCGATCCTTATCAATATACCTCGACGAATTTGGATCATTCGGTTCCAAATTCAAGTTCGTGGCAACATCGGCGACTTCCAGTCGATTCAAAGCCTTGAACATATCCCCAATTTCTTCCAGCGTCGCCTGTGATTCTCCCTGTTTTTTCCAAACAAACTTTTGCATAAATGATTCCGCAGAAACCCTATTGCGAATTTTATTATTGTTCATGAATTCCCCAAATAGTTCAAAGAAAATGGTTTGAACCGGCTTGATATTCCACGAATCTCTCTTTATCTTGTGCAAAATCGTAACTGTATTCTCAAAGGATATCCCCCTACTCCTCCCCCGACGATCAAGTCCCATCATCTTTGCAAAACTATTGTAAAGTTTATCAATATCACCCTTTTTCTTGTAAAAATTGATGCGATTCAAAATATCTGCCAATTCATTCCCATTAATGCTATCCGATCGGTCTGTATCGACATCTGCCCAGATTAATCTGAGCAATAATACATCATTGCTGACGTTGACTTTGGCTTTTGAGTAAGCCTTCCGCAATGAATTGAGGGCAACGAGAACATCGTCTCTGGAAACGTCTTCATCTGACACCATCATATCCAATGTCCGTTCTCCACTGTATATGATTGAGAAACATCGAGATGTATCCAGTTCAATGTATTCGGAAGATTGCGTCCGTCTCGGTGATGCGATGCGGCTGCTCATTTTTCTACAGGTTCACCGTGCCGGCGATGGAAGATCAAATCATGAGAGAAAGCATGTGAAAATATACGTCAAGTGTAGTGCATAGTGTAGTGTAGTGTAGTGCACTACAGACTGGAACCAGAATGCAATGCAAAAATACAGAAAAATGATTGCACGTACCTTGCAAGTTCAAATCGAAGAGTTTTACGCCCACTCTGCAAACGATCGACACTCCCAATATCAATGGAACGCTCAAATTCCGCTTCATCGTCATTACTCCCAATACTTGTCACTCGAACGAGAAAGGGTTTGCGAATGACTTTTCCGTTTTTAACCTGTTTCTGAGTAATGTATAAGGTGAATCTATCTTCTGATAAGGTCAGGTATGCCGGTTGTGTTTTTCCATTCTGTGTAATTGTAATTGTAATTGTGGATAATGGGATATGATATGACGATATGACGAACAAGGTGAGTGAGGGTACCGTATCATAGAATAAAGAATGCAACGACAGACTTGACACGTTCGTTTATTTGGTGATGTCACAACATCCATCAAAAGGCATTGGTGGAGAGGATGAGAAAGTATGGTACTATACTACCATACCGTAGAGCATTACACATGCATTGAACTCACACTTGCAACTTTGACAACATTAATGCCTGCCATCAATTTCTCATGAATGGGTATGGTGTTGAGACATGTTCGAAATCTAGATGGTTCTGAAGTATATTTCGGCATTTGAAATAGAGATACTATACTCGTTAGTCGTAAAACGTAGTGTAGCGCCGGACTAGTGTAGCTGGCCAGCTGGCTGGTGACAGTTTGGCTGGACTGGACTGGACTGGACTGGACTGGACTTGACACTTGACTTGACTCGATCAACAAGTAGAGGTTGATTCAATGAAGAGTATAAATGGATACAATGCAAATCAAGAACCAAGCGTTATGTTATGGACTTAACTACTGTATGATCAATACAAGTACCGTACCGTACTGCCTTGCGAATCAAACA
>Ga0209712_10004468_pt1 | contig 11108 bp, 10 predicted proteins | sample ArcOceMetagenome_FD_187443 | JGI IMG/M metagenome (GOLD analysis project Ga0209712, IMG submission 187443) | Marine eukaryotic phytoplankton communities from Arctic Ocean - Arctic Ocean - Greenland ARC118M Metagenome (SPAdes) (version 2) | ecosystem: Environmental > Aquatic > Marine > Oceanic...
ATGTTTTTATTTTTCAGCATTTGATGAGCCATGGAAAGATTTTGCAAATACAAGCGGATCAGAAAACCATTTTGGTTTATTCACTGTAGAGGGAAAAGCAAAATACTTGATGTGGGATAGCGTTGATGCTGGATACTTTAATGGACTTCAAAGGGGCGATGGAGAAATTATTAAAACCTATGAAGGCGATAAAGAGCTTTTAATTAAAGGTATTAAGAACCCCTGAGATGCCTATATGAATATAAAAAAAATCAGCTTCATTCTTTTAACATTTTCTTTTTTATGTTTCTCCAAGCCTGTCCTTGGAGATGTGAGCATTATTGATAATAGACTTCATGTTAATAATGAGGCTTTTTATATAAAGGGTATTGCTTATCATCCGGTGTTTAAGGGTAAATCAGGAGACCAAAGAAGTTTTAAAAATCTTGATAAGGATTTAATTCTTATGGCTGAGGCTGGAATTAATACTATAAGAGTCTATAGACCAATTGAAAGTGAGAAGATCCTTAACGCAATAAATAATGCAGGCATAAAAATTATAATTAGCTTTGGTTATAACCAAAATGGTTTTTATGATATTAAATCAGGAAGCTTTATAAACTATGTCAAAAAATATAAAGATCATCCTGCTATTCTTATATGGGAGCTAGGCAATGAATATAACTTCAATCCTCAATGGTTTGAAGGAGATATAAGCATTTGGTATAAAAGTTTAAACAATGCAGCTAATTTAATTCATGAGATTGATTCAAGCCATCCGGTTTCAACATCTCATGGAGAAATTCCAGATGAACTAGCGATGTCACTAATATCAAATATTGATATCTGGGGTTTTAATGTCTACAGATGGGATAAGCCTGAGAGTTTTATAGAAGAATGGTTGCAATTGAGCACAAAGCCTATGTACTTTTCAGAAGTTGGAGCAGATAGTTTTATGACTATAGATAGGGATGGCTTTAAAAAAGGAATAAGTGAACAAGCTCAAGCTCATGCCAACTCAGCAATACTTGAAAAAATTCTATCGAATTCTAGTAATAATTTAGGATTAGTTATTTTTGAATTTCATGATGGTTGGTGGAAGGCTGGCAATCCTCACAAGCAGGATTCTGGAGGATGGGCTCCAATGAGTTCAGGCGTTCCATATGACGGAACTGCAAATGAAGAGTACTGGGGTATAGTTGATATCGATAGAAAAAAGAAACTAACATTTGATGTTGTTAAAGATAAATTTAATAATTTTTTGTTAGATGAGACTAAATAAACTTAACGCGGACGAATATGAATACATCAAGTCATAAAGAAAATAATAGTGTTGGAATAATGCAAAAAATTGCATTTGGAATAGGAATGCTTGGAAATCAAATGTTTCCAGCTTCTCTTGGAATTTTTATTGTTGTTTTAATACAAAACCTTGGATTTAGTCCATTGCTTTACGGGGTAATAGCTTTTATTCCTAGATTTTTTGATGCCATTACAGACCCGATAATGGGTTTTATTTCTGATAATACCAGGTCTAAGTATGGCAAAAGAAGACAGTATGTTTTTTTAGGAGCAATTATTACAGGTATATCCTTTATTTTGATGTGGCAACTTTATATTGAAAATGGAATAGTTTTTAATTTTTGGTATTTTCTTCTATGTTCTTTGGGTTTCTATTTAGGAATAACAATCTTCGGTATACCTTTTGTTGCTATGGGGTATGAGATGAGTGAGGATTTTCATGAAAGAACAAAGATCATGGCGGTATCTCAGTTTATTGGACAGTTTGCATGGATTATCGCTCCATGGATTTGGGTAATAATCTATGATCCAACTATATTTATTGATCCTGCCTCTGGAACTAGAGAGCTATCAATATATATAGGTATTGCATGTACTATTTTTGCCATTACCCCAGCTTTATTTATTAAAAGCAGATCTACTATTGATGACGATCATCTTGTTCCGCTTACTAGAAAAAATATTGGTGCAAGTTTTTCAAATATCCTGAATATATTTAAAGATGCATACAAAAATATTCCATTTAGAAAGCTATGTTTAGCAACATTTCTAGTATTTAATTCTTTTCAAACAATAGCAGCTTTTTCATTTTTTATAATTGTTCATTATTTATTCTCAGGAGATGCCTCTGCAGCCGGTATTTGGCCAACACTTCATGGAAGTATAGGCGCCGTCATAACAACTTTATTAGTAATACCCGTTGTTTCAAAAATGGCTCAAAAATTTGGAAAAAAACAAACCTTCATCGTCTCTCAATCTATATCTATTATTGGGTATATATTATTTTGGTTCTTATTTATCCCAGGAAAACCATATATGTTTTTATATGCTTTGCCATTCTTTTCATTCGGTATTGGAGGCTTATTCACTATTATGATGAGTATGACTGCAGATGTTTGTGATTATGAAGAACTGCAAAATGGCCTACCAAGGAGAGAAGGAGCTTTTGGAGCTATCTATTGGTGGATGGTTAAACTTGGCACAGCTCTAGCTGGTCTATTTGCAGGAATCATAATGTGGTATGTAGGTTTTGCTCCAGATGCAGCTGCTCAGCCTGAGGGAGCTCTGACGGGCCTTAGGTTCTTCTATACCTTTATTCCAATAATAGGAACTTCATTAGCCATTTATATAATGTGGGATTACGACATAGATGAAAAAAGAGCAAAAGAGATAAAAGCTGAGTTATTAATTAAAAATAATTCCTAGGATTATCAATACAATGGACTCAAAGGAAAAAGTATTTTTATCTTATTCTCATTTCGAATTTTTTGTGTATAATTCCCACCACTATGGCAGATAAAAAACAAACAAAAGTATATTTAATTCCTGAAGGTGAGACTAGAGATAGTCATACTTATCACTACACAGCTGTTAAAACTAGAAAGTTTACTATAGAAAATAAAAAGATGAGACTTAAGAAGTTTAATCCTGCTAAACGTGTTCACGAATGGTTTGTTGAAGCAAAGCTTCCACCTCATAACTAAGAACTTATACCTCTAGCCTCAATTCAGTTGAGGATATATCATCTCTGAAGCTTGCTTCCTCAAATCCTGTGCATCTATTTCTTATAGTTTCTGGTATTACTATATCTCTGAGTGAGATAAATTTATTATCAACCTTTCTTCCAAAAACTAAGAAATTTATATTGTGATCATTAAATCTCTGAATATGATCGAGCATATCTTTTTTGTTTGTATAGAATTTTTCATCAAAAACTCTAACAAGAGTATCTGCACCAATAATAAATACACTATTTGGAAACATTTCTGCTTTTTCACTAAACCTTCCAGCAGATGTCATAACCCAGCTATCATTATCAGTAAATTGATCTAAGGTTCTTTTAATTTCATGAAATGTAAGAGGGGGTTTATCCGCATTTCTAGCACATATTTCAAATGTAGCCCTCATACCAGTTTTCTTTTCAGCAAGTTCTCTCATTTTAATATGGCCATCATGAAGTGGGTTAAATGATCCAGGAAATATTAGCTCTGGAGTTCCTCTATTGTTTGATATGAAGTTTACTTCATTATTTAAAAGCTTCTTCCAAGACTTCTCTGCTTTTATAGTAGTAATTTCAATTTGTTCTTCGTGTTTTGGCATTTCCTTTTTCAAACCACAGCATTCAGATAGAAGGCATAATACATATTCTGTTATCAATTCCTCTTCTTCCTCTCTTGATCTAGAGCCTTTTTTAAGGATGCATTCCAAGGACTTGGTAAGTGATTCTGTTTGTATGGTTATGTAGAATTTATGATCTCCAATTTTCGTATAGGTTGTAGCTAAACTAGCAGTAACAGCTACGCCAATAAGATATTTCTTATTGCAGTCTTTATCTATGTCCATACATTTTTTGTAAGCATTTGCTGCCATGCTTAAACATGTATTAAGAGAGCAGTAGTGATCTGGTTTTTTATTAAGAAATAGATCCATCGACTTTTTTGAATAAGGTATATAGGACTCTAAGATTGTATTACTTGCTCCAGGAACCTTTAGAAGTGAAGATATTGCATTAGTTCCACCTCCGCTTGATACAAAGGTAATTTTATATTTTGATTCGTGTATTTTACGAATAAGTTGTGATCTAGTATCCATTTAGTTAATAATATTATCTTTAATTCAAGCATTTTACCCTAATAAATACTTTTCATTGATAGAATAATAAAATGAAGAAATTTCGATTTTTTACATTCATTTTTTTGATTATATTTTCAAAATATGGATACTCATCAGAGATAAAGCAAACCACATTTGCATTTTGGGATAAACCTGATGTAGAACTATTCTACCTTTCACCACAGAACATTAATAAAGATACTGAAGTCCTTTTTGTTATCCATGGAAATTCTAGAAATGCCAAGGACTATCTTAAAAAATGGAGTTCTTTAATTGAGAATAAAAATATTATTGTTGTAGCTCCTCTATTCACTAAAGAAAGCTATAGATATTTTTTCTTACTTGAATTTGCAGGCTCTTCTGGGAAGGTAAATAATAATTCCGGTGATTATCTTGATAACTCAATCTCTCTCTTTTTTAACTTTTTTAAAAATAAATTTTCGTTAAGTAATAATACATACAAAATGTATGGACATTCTGCTGGCGCTCAATTCGTTCATAGGTACATGCTTCTAAGTAACGACTATAGGATCTCAAATACTGTCATTGCAAATGCTGGGTGGTATACATTTCTTAACGGTAGTAAATTTCCTTATGGGATTAAAGATACTCCGATCAACATCTCTAGTGAAAGAGTTCGTTGGTTTATGTCTAGCAAGACTAACTTATTAATTGGCGGTTCTGATACAGGACTTCAAAGTCTTAATACCTCAAAAGGTGCTATGAGGCAGGGAAATAATAGGCTTGAAAGAGCTAATAATTATTTTAGCAGCCTTATTCTTTCAGGCGAGGAGAATAAGATTCCATTTAGATGGAATTTCCATTTAATAAAAGATGTAGCTCATTCAAATGCTGAAATGACACCGGCTGCTGCAAAAATTCTTCTGGCTGGTGTTGAGAACATAAAGCTCTAGCAGGTATGAATTTTTATAAACTCTTCCGCTTTACCAAAAATTAATTCCTTCCTTTCTAAGCCAATTTTCTCTAAAGCCTTAGGCATTAGAGAAAGACGATGGTTGGATTTAAAGAAATCAACATTTTTTTCGATAAATCTCCAGTAAAGACCATCAACAACATCACACCATTCACCCTTTTTATAGTTAGACATTCTTAGGATATAGCTAGATCCGCATATATATGGTTTTGTTGAAAAAATACCACCATCAGCATAAGTCCCCATTCCGTAAACATTTGGAACCATTACCCAATCAGAAGAATCAACATACATCTCCATAAACCATCTATATATATGATTTGGGTCTACATTAGACAAATTCATCAAATTAGAAATTACCATTAATCTATTGATATGGTGGGTATATCCAAATTCAATAGACTCTTTTATTGCGTCATCAAGAGGGGGTATGCCAGTTTCACCAGAGTACCAGCTATCAGCAAGTCTTCTATCATGTGACCAAAAATTTAAGTCTTTATATTTAGGCATATTATCCCAATACACACCCATTATAAACTCTCTCCACCCAAGCAGCTGTCTTACAAAACCTTCAATAGAGTTCAATGGTATTGATCCATTTGATTCATGATATGCATTCTCTGCCTCTCTGACACACTCTAGAGGGTCTAGTAAACCTGCATTTAAGTAGGGTGAGATCAATGAATGAAACATGAATGTATTATCTTTATTTATAGCATCCTGAAAGGTACCAAAATTAGGTAATATATTTGAAATAAACTCCTGATAAATTTCCCATGCACCTTCGTGCGTGACTGCCCATTTAAAATTATCTATAGAGCCATAGGATGAGGTAAATATCTTCTCAACCTCTATCATGACCTCTATAGTTATTGGGTCACTTAAAGAGTACTCACGTTTTGGAATTTCAATATTAAGTTTAGAAATTCCCTGCCTATTTTCTTTATCAAGATTCCATTTATTACCCGTAGGCTTTCCATCTGGCATCATAAGAACATCAAATTTCTTTCTTAAATATCTATAGTAATATTCTTGTACAAGTGATTTTTTGTCAGATGACCAGTTTGTAAAATCTTTACTTGAAGTTATAAATTTTTTATCTTCAAGAACTTTGAGCTCAATGTCATTTGACTGACAAAAGTACATAAGATCTTTAAGAGTTTTAAAATCAGAAGGTTTTGATACAACTAATTTTGAAAAGGGAGTTTTGGTATAAATAGAATAAAGATACTTTTCAAGATCCTCAGATAATTTATCTGTAATTTTTCTATGCAGGATATTTTTATGAGTTATTTTCTCTTTAAAATGACGAATAGAGCTAATTAAAAAAATTAACTTATGCTTATGGTGAGCAATTTCATAAAATGTATCAATAGGCTCATAAAGCAATACAAAATCACCCTCATCAAGTGAACTCAAGACAGGATTATCTATGTAAAGTTGATCAGGAAATATTATGCCTAGAGTATTCATGTATAAATTATATTGTCACTATTTTAGATATTTACAAGCCCCAGTGACACATTAACCATCTATATGCCCTTTACTTTATCTGAATAGTTTCTGTATTTATGAGGTTTCCCCCAATATCCTTGAGACTAAATTTAACTTCTTTGTTGATACCGTCTATTAACATTAGTCCATAATTTTCTTTTACATACATCTCATGCAATAGAAGAGGGTCAGTTTCATTTGAAGATTTTCTTGAGCTTGGTTTATTTAATGCAGAGGCTGTAATCTCATAAACATTATTATATTTATAGATACCAGCCCTATGCCTATCTCCAGAGAGGACTATGGTTGTTGTGTCTAAATTATCAATTAATTTAAGCATTTTTTTTCGTTCATTTGGAAATAATGACCACTTTTCATATGCATGATTCGTTGCAAGTAACTGTATTGAGGTCATTAAAATAATAAGATCTGCATCTTTCTTTATTACATTGTTTAACCAAGACCATTGATCGTTTCCTAGTATGGTTGCTCCATCATCATCATTGATTTTATATGAACGAAACCCTCCATCTAATTCAGACCTAAAGTATCTAGTATCTAAGGCTATTAGATGGACCTTAACTCCATCAGTTGTAAATTCATGATCGAAATAAATTCCTTCTTGATCATGCCTTTGATCATTATTCGGTATTTTCCAGAAATCTAAAAATAGCTCTTGCGATTCTCTTTTGCCCTTGTAAAGGCTCCCTCCATCATTTTCACCATAATCATGGTCATCCCAAATAGAATAAATTTCCTTCTCACTTAACCATGATGGAAGTTTTGATCTCTGCTTTGAATAAGCTGCTCGTAATATATCCAACTCACCAAAGGAGTTGTCATCCCCATAAACATTATCGCCAAGAAATATAAACGCATTAACTTCATCTTTTTGTATAGTCGACCAAATAGGCTGTGGTATGTCTTGATCAAGGCAAGACCCAAAGGCTATCTTGTATGGATCCGAGTAACTAGCATTACTTAAAGATATGAGTAAAAGGAAAAGAGCAGGGTGGTAGTATGGTTTCACTGTACAATAATAACATTAGAGCTACATTCATAATAATGTTTAAACATATTTATATATTAATTTCCTTTTTTATAATTACCTCATGTGAAAATTCGTCTACAGAAACCAATAAATCACTGAGCTCACTTATACAGCCTGAATTTACTTATAGCCAAGATTTTTTTGATTGCACTATTAATTCAGAATATTCATTAATTAATTTAGAATCTTTTTTTTCATCTTTTGTAGATGGTTATAAGAAAAAAGATGATAGTGCAATTAAGGTTTCGGTTCTTTTCCCGGATAAAGCTGATGTTATTAAAAAATTTATAATTAGTGTTATTTCCGACAATAACCCTCAAGCAGTATCTGGTTTTGTCGAAGATCTAGCAGTAAAGGGTTTTAGTGATATTGCATCCTGCTCGTTCTCTATTTATCAAATGAAGGGTTTTGATATAGTTGCTAAAAAAATAAAACCTATATCAGATTATGTTTTTATTGAAATGCTTAGATGCAAGTATAACAAAGGATATAATTTTGGTACTTTTAAGATATCCATTGAAAGATTTCTAAATCAGATTAATGCTTTAGATATCCCTTACACATTATCTTATATAAAAAATAAAGATTCTAATAATGACTTTTTATGGATTAATTCCTTCTACGATATAGATTTTAGAGATCAGTTATCAAATAACTGGATCAAGTCCAAGGACTCAATAGAAATTCAAGATGAATTCAATAGCAATTCATCTTGCCTAGATTCAAAGTCTTACAAATCCTATCAATTAATTTAAATTACTAAAGATATATATAAAAAAAGGAAGCAATTGGACTCCTTTTTATTTATAATCTTTTCAGCGCGGGTATCGTATAATGGCTATTATAAGAGGTTTCCAACCTTTTGATGAGAGTTCGATCCTCTCTACCCGCTCCACTTATCTATCTAATAACTGTTCCATTAAAATCAGCAGTATTGCAACTAAACATTTCTAAGTACTTGTCGGCATACTCACTTTCCATAAACTTATCCAATGCCAAGTCTTTATCAGCATCATTAGCCCAAAGATCCAGCCAAACAAAATCTGGCATAGGGTCCGGATTAAATGTTGGCTCTAAGGTAGCATGCCAGTAGGTATCACTCCATACGGTTGAATCTACTTCATTCTTAAAAGTATCCAGGGAGCTATTGTCATAACCTTCATTAAATGTACAAAAATGGAATCTGTTTGAAAAAGATTCAGAATTAGTTTCAATCTTAGGTGCTGTAAAATCAATAACACTGAAAGCAAATGCATTATCTGGATCAAAGCTCATAATTCCTTCTATAGATTGCGCCCATTGCTCAGAGGCATTCGCCATCCAGTAGTCCCATCCAGCATCTCTTGCTGACATTGAAGGCCATTTTATGACCCAAATAAAATCATAATCCTCACTTGAAACTGTAGGAGTTAAAATATTAGCTCCGTTCATAGCCATTCCTGAATCTGTAATGATTTGATTCCACTCATTAATTAACTTGGCTAAGTTTTGAGCGGTAAAATCTGCTCCGGCTGTATGCCATACATACTCAACTACTGATTGCTCCGGAGCTTGCTCTTGGTTTGATTGAGAGCACGACACAACGAATAAAGTAGTTAAAATTGAAAGTGTTATTTTATTCATTTTGTATCCTTAGTAATAATCTATATATATTTATAACATATTCCAATAAAAAAAAGCAGGCTAAAAGCCTGCTTTTAAAAGACCTATGGGGAAATGAATTTAATGAGGACATTCAAAAGGTCTTACTTATATGACTATTGAATATTCTAAAAGTTCAAAATATTTTAATAAAACATAAAAAATAAAACCAAGTATTAAGCCAGAGCCTAATGGGACTTCTTTGGAGTATTTTTCAAGATTAGTTATAACAATTAAAAGAGCAGATATTGAACCTAGAAATAATATTGGAGCAAGTGCGAGAGGGCCTGCAATTGAACCTAACCCGGCAAAAAGTATGAAGTCTCCTCCGCCAATCCCATCCTTTTTAGTTACTAACTTATATGCAAAATTTACACCCCAAAGGCTTAAAAAACCAGCTGAATACCCAAGTATTGATAGCGATGAGCTTCCTAAACTGAAGATATTGCTATCATCAATAAAAAGATTAGACATGGTGTTAGTTATTATTCCTAAAATACCTAAAAAAATATTCAACCCAATCGGAAGGTAGAAAAATTTAAGATCTAAAATAAAGAGGATGTAGAGAACAAAAAATATTGCATAAATAATTATTGACACCAATGATGACCCAAAAAAATAGATAATAAGAATTCCTACAACAAGATGTAACAATTCATTAAATGGGTACATTAAAGATATAGGTTTTTTGCAATCCTTACATTTACCAAGTTGTCTTATAAATCCTATAAGAGGAATTAGGTTGGTTAATTGGATCTGTTTCTTGCAATGAGGGCAATGCGATCTCGGAAAGAATAAATTTATTTCTTCATTTTTCTTGATTTCAATTTCACCAAGTCTATAAATCAATACAGAAGAAAAACTTCCCATTGCGAGAAGAAAAATGCAAACAAAAACTATATAGATTACAACTCTCCAGATTGAAGATAAATCATATAGTCCAATTCATAGTACTGAGCCAATTTAGTTTTTTCTAGTTACCCAAAAGCAAAAAAATAAAAGACATAGAGCAGGTATTGCATATGCACCAATTATCATTAACTTATCAATCATTTATTTCTCCAGAGGCAAAGGCATCAGGCCTTCTATAGTCACCATAGCCATAGAATTTATTATCTTTAAACATTATTGTTTGAAGACAGGTCGCAGGCTTAATTATTTTTATATCATACATCGCATCTAGCAGTTTTTTCTTGATCATAGGGTTAATTGATGACTCTATCTGTAATAAATCAGGCTGCCATTGGTGATGGATTCTCTTGGCACTTGTTGCCTGTTCTAGGTCCATGTCAAAATCAATTATATTAAGGATTGATTGGAGTACCGCTGAGATTATTCTCGAGCCTCCAGGACTTCCTGTTGTAAAGAATAGTTCATTATTCTTCATGACTATGGTTGGGGTCATTGAGCTCAATGGTCTTTTTCCTGGTAGGATTTCGTTGGCCTCGGAGCCAAGCAAACCAAACTGATTTGGTATCCCTGGAGCAGCTGCAAAATCATCCATCTCATTGTTCATTAATATGCCAGTCCCTTTGATAACAACACCTGAGCCAAAAGATGAATTAAGGGTATATGTGGATGAAACAACATTTCCTTCACTGTCTACAATAGAATAATGGGTGGTTTCAAAGCTTTCATCATCTAAGAATGCTCCGGGTAAAATTTCTGCGGAGGGGGTTGAGATACCAATAGATATATTAGAATTTATTATTTTTGCATAATCTTTATCAATTATTGATGAAACTGGCACCTTAAAATAATCTGGATCACCTAAATACTTTGATCTATCCGCGTATGCATATTTCATGACTTCAGTTAACAAGCTAATATACTCAAAGGAGTTATGATTAAGTTCCTTCAAATTATGGTGCTCTA
>Ga0209712_10004469_pt1 | contig 11107 bp, 4 predicted proteins | sample ArcOceMetagenome_FD_187443 | JGI IMG/M metagenome (GOLD analysis project Ga0209712, IMG submission 187443) | Marine eukaryotic phytoplankton communities from Arctic Ocean - Arctic Ocean - Greenland ARC118M Metagenome (SPAdes) (version 2) | ecosystem: Environmental > Aquatic > Marine > Oceanic...
AAGAAGAAAAACCAATCATTATAAATAGCAAAGAAAGTATTAGGGTGTTTGCAGTTACTTTTTTTGCTTTTCTCGTGTAGTTTAATCCAACGTAGAACAATACAATTAAAATAATTGCGGCAATAATGGATCCCGAATTATAAGGTAAACCAATCGAGTTGACGAAAAATAATTCTGAAGCACTAAAGAATTTTAAAGTAAAAGGGAATATAAACTTAAATACAAGTATCAAAACGAATACAGAAATTACAGTAGCAATCGCTGTTGTTTTTAGATTGATGTTTTTATAGGTTTTAAAGAAATACAGCATTACAATTGCCGGTATTACCAATAAAGAAAGAATGTGAACTCCAAAAGATAAACCAACGACAAAACTGATTAAAATTAACCATTTATTTCCTCTTGGTTGTTGTAACTCACTTTCCCATTTTAAACCTAGCCAAAATAATAAAGCCATTAAAAAAGATGACATTGCATATACTTCACCTTCTACGGCACTAAACCAAAAACTATCCGAAAAAGTGTACGCCAAAGAACCAATTAAACTACTTCCAAGAATAGCGATGTATTTGCCTTCTGAAATTTCGCCAGTTTTTAAAGCTAGTTTTTTTGCTAAATTAGAAATGGTCCAAAACATAAATAAAATAGTGAAAGCACTCGCTAAGGCAGACATAAAGTTTACCATTTTCGCAATCTCAGAAACTTCAGAAGTAAACATTGCAAAAAAGGCACCCAACATTTGAAAAAGAGGTGCTCCTGGTGGATGACCAACTTCTAATTTAACAGAGGTGGATATATATTCGCCACAATCCCAGGCACTCACCGTTGGCTCTAAAGTTAGGGTATATGTTATTAATGCAATCGCAAATACAACCCATCCTAAAACGATGTTCCATTTTTTAAATTTTTCTGATGTCATAATTTCCTAAATAATATGTGGCGAATTTACTAATTAATATGAATAAAAGTAGATTCTACAGACTTTTCTGAACGGGTAAAAGCTCATAAAAATATGTTAAACTAAAAAATTATGAAAAAATGTTTGCGAAATTGAAAGAATAGTTTAAATTTGCACCCGCATAAAAGCATTGGCCTATGGTGTAATTGGTAACACACCGGTTTTTGGTACCGACATTCAAGGTTCGAGTCCTTGTAGGCCAACTAAAGCAACTTCTAATCATAAGATTATTAGTTGCTTTTTGCATTATTGGAATTTTGTGTGTCGGTAATTGTGTGGGTAATATTTTATTCAACTTCATTGGAGCAAATATTGTTTTCTGGATTAGCTTTTTAATTTGGGTTGTTATTATTCTATAAAGTCAATTTTTAATCGCTTTATTCCATTTAGGTTTTGTGAACTACAAAGCTTATCGAATTAATAAAAAATATTGTAATGGACTATAGCTCGTTATAAGAAGAGAGCTAATTAAATAGGCATAAAATTAATAAAAATTATTGTCTAATATAGACGTAAAATCATTAGAAAATATTAATTCGTTGTCTGAAATAATATACCTTGCTGTATTCGAAACAAAATCATTATCCTTTAGCACTCTTACTATTTATAACTTGATTTTCGTCTGCAATCAAAATGAATTTTGAACTATTCTTGGAAATTTCTTCATTATGAATTTCAAATAATTTTACTTCAATTGTTAAATTTATATTGAATACATAAGCTGATCTATATTGATAATTCTCATCTTGATTTAGTTTTCTATAAACACGGCTTCCAGCCAATGGATGTGTATCTTGTATGCTATCATTATCTGACGAAGCACAAGAAAAAAGAAATAAAAAAGAAAAGCTAAAAATAAAATCAGGTTTTTCAAAGTAAACAAATTACTAAATTTAATATATATATATTGTAATAGAAATCATTTAAACAACAAAACAATATAGCTTGCGCAAAGGTTTTAACAAAGGCAGGCATTCAGACAATTCTTCTCGATAGTAGCGTATTTGTTTGAGAAGAGTCTCAAAAAATAAGACAGAGCCTATTTAATAGAGAGCTATTTAAGTACTGATAAATTTATTTATTAGTATGAATAATGCTCATAAAACCATTATAAAGTTAATTGAATTGAAACGTTTAAATTTAATAAAAGGTTTACTTTTAGTTAATCTTGATGACTGTATTATTATAGTACTTAGTGGTATGCTAAGAATTTACATATTATTGTTTTTTATCGGATTTTTAAACACAACGAATGCTCAAAAGAGTTCAGGTTTTACGGAGACAGTATCTGATTCTAAAGTTCAAGATCAAAATTTCTATCTACTCTCCGCAATTCAAGGTAATCCTGAATTGGTTTCGTTTTTAGAAAAGAATGACACATTAAGTACAATTTTTTTAAATAAGAAGAAAAGTATAATAGAAAATTTAAAGGGTGATAAAATTGATATTAAGAAATTAATAAACGCCTATAAGTTTTCTGATAAAGAGGTGAAAAATATTTCTTTTGTGTTGCGCAAAGAGACAAAACCGAATAAAGAATTAGAATCATTAATAACCAAAAATTTAAGACCCTCTAGGAAATACGAAAATTTTAAGTCTTTAAAAAATACAGATTATTTAGTTGCTGCTTGGGAACTCTGTGCGAAAGGTATTAATCAATCTTTAGCTGTCTATGGCTTGGGGGAAAAGGGGCTTTACCCTGCAATAGATTCTGTTTCTTACGCCATAAATGACCCTTCTTATAAAGGAGCATTAGTAATGTGGAGTGATATGTTGATGCATAAAAAAGAAAGTGCAACCAGTTTATTTTTTCAACCTTCTTTAGATTTTACGTTGGCGCTTTTATATATGAATCACAGAGATGAATCGGCAAGATATGAACCGCTTGATAAAGGGGAAAATAAAAAAACAATTGCAGCCATACCTCAAATAAATTTTAGTGATTTTCCATATTCTTCTGTTCTAATTTTAGGAAACGGGCCAGAAAACAATAAGGATACTTTAACAGCGCTTGGTAAATTAAATTTACAATTGGGCGTGCTGGAATATCAGCAAAAAAAAGCGCCCATAATTATAGTTTCTGGCGGACATGCGCATCCTTTTCGAGCTGCTTTTGCAGAAGCCATAGAAATGAAAAAAGAGTTGATCAAACGCTATGGTATTCCTGAAAACAGCATCCTAATAGACCCTTATGCAAGGCACACAACAACGAACCTTAGAAATGCATCTAGGTTACTTATTAAGAGCAATATTCCGTTAAATAAATTAGCACTCGTAGTCACAAACAATGCGCATAGTAAATATGTTGAAAGTAGCGCTTTTATGCGGCGTTGTATGGATGAATTAGGATATATTCCATCCTTAATTTTAAAAAGAATTAATACAACAACATTAGAATATCAACCAAAAATTGAATCCTTACACCAAAATCCATTAGACCCTTTAGATCCATAAATCACCGATGAAAAGATACCAAGTTATTGCACTTTTTAGCTGCTTACTTATTTTTCAAGTAAGCACTTCTCAGGTTGAACAGAAAAAATCTTTAGGTAAAAATTCAGTTGAACTTGTGAATGTCTTTTTAGGGACTTCAGCGGATCATGGGCAAATGTCTCCATCGGCTTCGTCACCTTTTAATATGATGAGTATGGGACCACAAACAAATCCACACATTCATACAGGGTACGAATATTATGCAAAAGAGTTTTTGGGTTTTACAACAACAAGAATAGAAGGTGTGGGTTGTATTGGAAGCGGTGGGAACATTTTAATTTCACCTTTTGTAAAGGGAGCAGAAGAAGCAATTCTTTATAAAGAAAAAGAAAAGGGCACGCCTGGGTTTTATTCAGTGTCTTTTAAGAACGGAATTAGTGCTCAAATGAGTGTAAAACATAATTTTGGTATACAAAGTTATAATTTTCCAAAAACAGCGAGTGGCCTTAAAATAGATTTGTCCTTCGCATTTGCAAATAGGTTTGTGGCGGAAGAAAATAACTTGAATAATAACACAATTACTGGTTGGATTGAAACTAAAACTACCTGTAGTAAGGGCGTTTATCGAATCTATTACGCTTTGGAAATAGAGAATATGAAATCTTTACAAAAGACTGGAGAACATCTATTTTTAGCAGAAAGAAAAAACGAGAATGAACCAATGCAAGTGCGTTTGGGTTTTTCATCGGTAAATACGACCTATGCTAAAGAAAAATTGGAATCAATCTCTATTTCAGAGCTAGCAGAGGAAACGGAAAAAGAATGGCAAAATCTTTTGAATACGATAATACTTGAGGGCGAAGAAGATAGAATAGCACTTTTTTATTCTTTATTGTACAGAGGGTTGCAAGCACCCTATTTAATTTCTGAAAAAGATGGCACGTATGCCGCAATTGACGGTTCTATTCAAAAGGAAAATCATAAAATATATAATGGTTGGGCAATTTGGGATAATTACCGTGAGCAATTGCCAATGTTATCTTTATTTTTTTCAAATGAATATGCAGATATCTCTAAGTCGATTGCAAACTTATATCGATATGGTAAAAATGATTGGGGGACGATGTATGAACCTTCGCCAACTGTAAGAACCGAACATGCCGCCGTCGTATTATTAGATGCTTTTAAAAAAGGATATACAATTGATTTGTTATCCATAAAAGATTCTTTGATAGCAGAAGCTGACAGATTAGATTATAAATCGCCTGACAAGGCACTTGAATCTTCTTATGACAATTGGGCAATAAGCGAATTAATGAAAGCTATTGGAGACATTTCATTAAGTGAAAAATATAAAATAAAAGCTTTAGCGTATAAAAAGTATTGGCTAAAAGATTTTTCAGACCTTTTAAAAAGCGATGTTGATGTAATGCAGGCAAGAGGATTATATCAAGGTACAATTTTACAATATCGTTGGTTTGTTCCTTTTGACATCAAAGGATTAAAGGAATTAATAGGAGGAGATAAGGCTTTTGTAAATCAGTTAGATGATTTTTTTAATAGCCATAGTTACAACCATGCCAATCAGCCAGATTTGCAAGTACCGGGGATGTATAATGCATCAAAACAGCCATGGAAGTCACAAAAGTTGTATCGCAATATCTTATTAGATACGGTGGTTCAAAATTATTTTAATGATAATAGTAAAGGCATAGACCCATTCATTGGTAAAATATACAATAATAAACCTAAGGCCTATTTGCGCACTATGGACGATGATTCGGGAACCATGTCCTCTTGGTTTGTTATGCGGAGTTTAGGGTTTTCTCCAGCAAATGTGGGGTCAACTATATACTATCTTACCGCACCTATTTTTAAATCAGTCTCCATGAACTTTCCAAATAATAAGGTGTTAAAAATCAAAGTAAAAAATTACCACAAAGATAATTTTTATGTAAAATCTGTAATTTTTAACGGAAAAAAAATTGATCGTAATTGGCTTACACATCAAGAAATTACAAATGGAGGAGTTTTGGAAATAGAAACCTCCGAAAATCCAAATTTAGAATGGGGAATTAAAGACCAATGGATCTCTGAAATAGTGGATTAAAACCCGCATTATCTTGGTCAACAAAAAAATAATTTCATTAAAATTTACAAAAAAATAGTAGGTATTTTTTTGCTACTAGGTAACCTAATCATAACATTTATAGGTTTTTTTAACATTCATTTTAAGATTTGATAATCTAAAATAGAGCGTGTTATTTAACAAGGTAAATATCTTTACATTCGAGAAAACGAATACTTAATTTTAAAAGCCACTGCGCGTGAAATAATCAAATTCTTATAGGTGTCATAAAAACCTTCTTTTTAAAAAGAAAAAAACCGGAAAATGCGTGAACATAACCGATTTAGTAGTGATTAAAAAATAACCACAATTTAGAAATTTAAAAATATGAAAAAATTTCCTATTCTAAGGAATTTTAATTTATTTATGTTCGTAAATAAATTAAAAACAAGTCTGATAACACTATTTTTAATAAGTACTGTTATTCAAATTGAAGCGTATGCTGATATCAATAAAAAATCAAAAACTAATTTTGAAGAGCATAATATTTTTGCTCACAAAAAACATTTTAAAGAAATAGTATTCGATAAGAATGTTTCCATTCAGTCTATAGTAACCGGTAAGGTTACAGATTCTAATGGGGTTCCTTTATTTGGAGCAAGTATTTTAGAAAAGGGAACTAATAGCGGAGTAACTACAGATTTTGATGGTAACTTTAAAATAAATACTAAAGATGGAAACGCTATTTTAGTCGTTTCATATTTAGGATTTCAACAGCGTGAAATATCTTTAGCCGGTCAAACGAACCTATCGATTATCTTGGAGGAGGATTCCGCTAATCTGGATGAAATTATAGTTACTGGATATACTTCGGAGAGAAAAAGTGATTTAACAGGTGCTGTTTCCATTATACAGGTAGATGAAGCTACTGATCAACCTTTAGCTAGTGTAAATGAACTCGTTCAAGGAAGATCAGCCGGAGTTGAAGTACTTCGTTCTAATGCTCCTGGCGGCAATGCAGCTATTAGAATTCGAGGTTTTAGTACTGTTAGAAATAACGATCCGTTGTATGTAATAGATGGCGTACCAACAACAACAGGCATTAATCTCATCAACCCAAACGATATAGAATCATTACAAGTGCTTAAAGATGCATCTTCGGCCTCCATATACGGCTCTAGAGCTGCGAATGGGGTTGTGGTCATCACAACAAAAAAAGGGAAGCAAGGAAAAATTAAGGTTGCTTATGATTTTTATAGCGGAATGATGACCGCCATGCAACTTCCTAAATTAGCGAGTGCTTCTCAATATGGTAATGGTCTTTGGAAAGCTTTTGAAAATGATGGTATTACACCCTCTAATGACGTTTATGGATCTGGTAATATGCCTATTATTCCTCCATTTTTAGATGCAGACAAGACAATTCCTTCCACCAATATTAATTGGCTAGAGGCGCTGTTTAACCCAGCATCAATTACATCACACAATCTATCTTTTTCTAAAGGGACAGACACTTCTAATAGTTTTTTCTCTTTAGGTTATTTTAAGCAAGACGGTATTTTAAAATACACTGGATTTGACCGATATACTTTTAGGGCGAACACAAGTTTTAATGTAGGAAGTAAGATTAAAGTAGGTGAAAACCTTGCATTAACTTTTTCTAATACTACAGATTCCAACACAAATACACTTCTAGGAAGTCCTATTTATGATGCTTATAGAATGCCTTCGATTGCGCCTTTGAGAAATACAAGTGGAGAATTTACAGGGTATCCGCTGAACGATATTCAAAATCCAGTTGGTAATTTATTCCGGAATAAAGATAATGAGGATAAAACGTTAAGGGTCTTTGGAAATATATTTGCTGAAGTTGATCTTTTAAAAGGATTAAAGTTCAAAACGAACTTTGGTCTTACCATGAGTAATTTTTCTTCAACAAATTTTAACCCAACATATGTAGAACCAAATGTGCAACGAGAGCTGGCAAACTTAACCAAAGTAGAACAAAATTTAATGGAATGGGCTTTTACCAATACTTTAAATTACACAACTACGATTAAGGATAAGCACACTGTTAACTTTTTAGTTGGTGCTGAAAGTATTGAGTCTGAACTCGAAACTTTATCTGCTTTTCGCCAAGGTTTCCCTGGTAATGATCTTAATTTTCAAATATTAGCTGCTGGTGATGCCGGTACACAACAAAATAATAATGGTAAAATTGAAAGTTCTTTGGTTTCCTATTTTGGAAAGGCGAATTATAGTTTTGATGACCGTTATCTTGCCTCTTACACAATCCGTAGAGATGGTACTTCAAAATTAGCCAATAACAAATGGGGTACTTTTTCTGCAGCATCTTTTGGTTGGAAAATTTCTAATGAAGAATTTTTCACAAGTGATATCATCAGTATGATGAAACTTAGATTAGGATGGGGACAGAATGGTAATCAAGATATTCCTCCTTATGTAACGAGTAGTGGTTTTTTAAGTGATCCGTTCAATTCAAATTATGCGATAGATGGCGGTCAAAATGTAGTATTTAATGGATATATTTTATCTAGGAATAGCAATTCAGATTTAAAATGGGAAACAACTGAACAATTTAATATTGGTTTAGACCTTGGTCTTATTTCAAACAGGTTAAATTTTACGTTGGATTATTTTAATAAAGAAACGAATGATTTGTTGCTAGAACGCAATTTGGCTCCTATTTCGGGCGGAACTAATAGTGCTGTTTGGGATAATGTAGGAACGATGAAGAATCATGGTCTTGAGTTTGGTGCAGACTATAGAAATGATGCTAACAAAGAGTTTCAAATATCCGCGAATCTAAATGTGTCAGTGATAAGAAATGAATTGACTTCATTAAATGAAGGAATTGATTTTGTTGGTATCGATGCGTCTTCATTAAGAAATAATAATTTTGATCAAGAAGTATCAAGAACAGCAGTTGGTCAGCCAATTGCATCTTTTTATGGTTGGGTAGCAGATGGCATATTTCAAAATCAGTCAGAGATTGATGCACATGCCACCCAAAGTACTGGAACTTCTCCTGGTGACATTCGATTTAAAGATATAAATAATGACAATGTAGTAGATGATAAGGATCGACAATTTATTGGGAATCCACATCCTGATTTCACTACCAATTTAAATTTGAATTTTGAGTATAAAAATTTTGATATGACGCTGTTTTTTCGCTCATCATTCGGTAACGAAATATATGATTTAACTAGATATTATTCAGATTTTTATAATCTCTCTTCTTATAATAAACATTCAAGAATTGCAGATGCTTGGTCAACTGAAAATACAGGAAGTTCTGTTCCTAGATTGTCTTTAAACGATCCAAACAATAATATAAGACCATCAAGTTATTACGTGAAAGATGGCTCCTTTGTGAGGTTACAATCTCTTCAAATGGGCTACAGTTTTGATCAGAAAATTCTTGAGACATTATCTCTGAGTAGACTTCGAGTTTACACGAATTTACAAAATGTATTTACCATAACGAATTATGAAGGGATTGATCCAGAGATTGGTTTACAAAATTACGCTTCTGATAATCGAAATCTTGATATTGGTGTAGATAGAGCTATTTACCCGCCTTCAAGAACATTTACACTCGGTTTAAATATTGCATTTTAATTAATTTTTTTAAAAATTACAAATGAAAACAACTATAAAATTCTTATTCGTAACTATTGCTTTAGGGCTTGCGTCTTGTTCTTCTGATTTTTTAGAAAAGGATCCTTACGGAGAATTGACTCAAGAACAAATTTTACAAGAAGAAAATTTGGAGGCATTAATTATTGGTGCTTATAGCATTTTAAATGGTCAAATAGACAATGCTAGTAACGCTTTTAACTCACCCGCTTCTAATTGGAGTTTTGGTGATGTTGTTTCTGATGATGCTTACAAAGGTGGCGGAGGTACTGGAGATCAGAATAATATTCATCAAATGGAAATTTTCACAACGAATCCTGCAATTATAGATATCGAACGAAAATGGAAAGCATTATATGAAGGAGTTAGACGTTCAAATTCAGTGATTAAATTGTTAAATGAAACAGGAGATATCACCGCTACAGTAAAAGAACAAAGATTGGCTGAAATGAAGTTTTTGAGAGGTCATTTTTATTTTGAGTTAAAAAAAATCTACAATAGAATTCCTTTTTTAGATGAAAATGCAATCTCTTTGTCCGATTTTGAGGTATCTAATACCGAACTTTCAGAGGAAGACCTGTGGGGAAAAATTGAAGTAGATTTTAATGCAGCTTACAATTCGCTGCCAGCCGCTCAAGAACAAACTGGACGTCCAAGTAAATATGCTGCGTTGGCTTATTTATTGAAAGTATATGTGTACCAAAAAAAATGGGGGCAGGCGCTTGCCGTTTCTGAAGAGGTAATTCAAAACGGAGGGTATGCGCTTATGGATAATTTTGAGGAGGTCTTTTTACCTGAAAATGATAATGGTTCTGAAATAATATTTAGTATTCAACAAACAATTAATGATGGAGCTCCAAATAATTATAACGGCGCTATTGGAGACAGATTACTTCCTCCCGGCGGACCTAGATATCCTGGTTATGGTTTCCTTAGACCTACACAAAATTTGGTAAATGCTTTTAAAACGGATGTAAATGGATTACCTACACTAGACAATTCTGAATTAACAGTCTCTGACAATGTCGATGCTAGAATTGACTTTACGTTGGGTAGACCTGGTATTCCTTATAAAGATTTGGGAATTCTTTATGAAGCTAATTGGGCACGAGATTTGGCAAGTTATGGACCATATGGCCCTAAAAAACGCGTGCTCTCTGCTAATTCATCGTTTTATTTACCAGTATGGCCGTATGTAAATGCATTAAATTATTATATTATTAGATATGCGGATGTTTTGTTGTGGCGAGCCGAAGCACTTATAGAAACAGGTGATTTAGAGGGCGCAAGAATTATTATAAATAAAGTTAGACTGCGCATTCAAAATGGAAGCAAGATTATGACACTAGACGGGAGTGAAATGGCAGCGAATTATAGCGTTGGAGTGTATCCTGTATTCACAAATTATGATCAGGCAATCGTTGCATTGCAAACAGAAAGAAGATTAGAATTTGCGCATGAAGGACATCGTTTTTTCGATTTAGTACGATGGGGTATTGCAGAAGATATTATGAATTCATATATCGCCTCTGAAAAGAATATCCGATCCTACCTTAATGGCGTAAATTTTGTAGGTGGTAAACACGAGTATTTTCCTATTCCTCAATCTCAGGTCGATTTAGGAGGTAAAGATGAAAACGGTACTCTTTTAATAACACAAAATCCAGGCTATTAAACGAATAGATTTATTGCTATTAGACTGATTTATATTTAATTGGGAGGAATGTTATTCCTCCCAATTTTTTATTAAAAAAATTAATAACATGCAACTATAAAATAGAAATGCAATTTTAATACTCCCGAAATTAGCTGGAATAACTAATTGTAAATCTAAAATAAAACTTTTAGGACAGGATTTTTTATGAATACCTATTCTAGTTTAGCCCCCAATAATTTCGGAGTGTTCTTTTAAATTTCAAACTAATACATTTGAGATATGAAATACAAGAAATGGAGTTTAGAAGAAAAGTTAGAAATACTATCCT
>Ga0209712_10004471_pt1 | contig 11105 bp, 11 predicted proteins | sample ArcOceMetagenome_FD_187443 | JGI IMG/M metagenome (GOLD analysis project Ga0209712, IMG submission 187443) | Marine eukaryotic phytoplankton communities from Arctic Ocean - Arctic Ocean - Greenland ARC118M Metagenome (SPAdes) (version 2) | ecosystem: Environmental > Aquatic > Marine > Oceanic...
TATCTTCAAGTGCTGTTCCAGCATTCCCCGGTGCTAGAAACACGTGGGATACTTTTGCCGATTGCGCTGCTTTCCAAGCTAACGCATGTTCGCGACCACCGCCGCCAATAATCAATACATTCATAGGGTTCGTTATTCTTTAGTCATTTATTTAGGGCTTAACAAATTATGGTTTAATAAACTTGAGTGTCATACGTGAACTTTCACCAATAGTTAAATATTTTGCGCGGTCTTTTTCGCCCAAACGTAATCCAGGAGGCAGGGTCCATACGCCTTTTTCATGATCAGTGGTATCCAGTGGGTTAAGGTTGACATCGCTGTGTGCAAGTAATGTAAACCCTGCCTTTTCAGCAGCAGCAATCACAAAAGACTGCTTCATATAACCTGAGCTTTTTTGTGCTTCATCAGTCAAGACTTCTGGCAGTTTATGTTCAACTACACCCAACACACCCCCTTTTTTAAGGGCATTAAAAAAGCTTGAAAATGCGCTATCAATACCTTCTTGTCCAGTTTGCATATACCAATTATGTACGTTACGAAAAGTTAGCACTCTATCCAGAGAATTGGCAGGAGCAAAATCCATGGCTTTGGTAGGATGAAATGCAGTCACCTTAGTTTTTTTGTGGTTTTCATCCTGACTGATCTTTTGCATAAACCCATCAAGAGACTTTTTGTAGTAAGCGTTGCCGCCTTCTTCTATATAAAAATGGGCGGCGTAAAACTGACCCTTATCACTTAAAAGAGGTGCAAGAATGTTGCTGTACCAACCGCCACCAGGAGAAATTTCTGCGACAGCCATATCGGGTTGAACATCGAAGAAACGAAGTGTTTGTTGAGGATGGCGATATTCATCTCTTGAACGTTCTTTAATCGAACGGTTTTCATGATTAACCGCATCACTAAGAGCGTCAGCCAATACTAGAGGTGAACTGAGTAAAGATAAGGCAATAGCAACTTTTAAGGTTCGTTTAAACATAATATTCTCGCATTTAGGTAAAATGGATTTGGCTAGATTGTAACGGTATTGCGCGTCAGAGGTAACAAAAACCGGAGTCAATATTTTGAGCTATGCCCCCGGATTATGATCCACAACATTAGTGCTTAAAGTGACGCATACCTGTGAAGACCATGGCAATACCATGCTCGTCTGCGGCGTCTATGACTTCTTGGTCGCGCATTGAGCCACCTGGTTGGATAATGGCGCTAATACCGGCAGCAGCTGCGGCGTCAATACCATCACGGAACGGAAAAAACGCATCAGAGGCCATCACCGAGCCTGCAACTTGTAAGCCTTCGTCAGCGGCTTTAATACCAGCGACTTTAGCAGAATAGACGCGACTCATTTGACCCGCGCCTACACCGATAGTCATACTGTCGTTGCAATACACAATAGCGTTTGATTTAACGTATTTGGCTACTTTCCAAGTGAACATCAAATCTTTTAACTGTTTTTCAGTCGGTTTAACTTTAGTGACTACTTGTAGTTCGTTTTCTTCGACCATACCAAAATCACGGTCTTGGACTAATAAACCACCATTAACCCTTTTGAAATCATGACCTTCAGTAAGTTGACCTTGCCAATCACCGCACGCTAGTAAACGTATGTTTTTCTTGGCAGACACCACTTCTACAGCGGCATCACTGATAGACGGGGCGATAATAACTTCAACAAACTGACGATCGATAATAGCTTGAGCTGTAGGGGCATCTAGTTCGCGGTTAAAGGCGATAATGCCACCAAAAGCTGAAGTGGGGTCGGTTTGATACGCGCTGTTATATGCGCTTAATATGTCGTCACCTAAAGCCACTCCACAAGGATTGGCGTGTTTAACAATTACGCAGGCCGGTACATCAAATTCTTTTACGCACTCAAGTGCTGCATCGGTGTCTGCAATATTGTTGAATGATAATTCTTTACCTTGAAACTGCGTTGCTGTGGCAACAGATGCCTCTTGAATATCATTTTCAACATAAAAAGCAGCACTTTGATGACTATTTTCACCGTAGCGTAAATCTTGCTTTTTAGTAAATTGCATATTGAAAGTGCGCGGAAATTCGCTGTGCTGATGGCCACAGTCTGTTTCACATTCACTGGATTCAATCATGGCACCAAAGTAGTTGGCAATCATGCCATCGTACTCAGCTGTGTGTTCAAATGCGGCAATGGCTAAATCAAAACGTGTGGCTTTAGTCACTGATTTATTGTTCGCCTGCATCTCTGTCATTACGCGGGTGTAATCTTTAGTGTTAACCACAATAGTGACATGATTATGGTTTTTAGCCGCGGCGCGGACCATAGTGGGACCACCGATATCGATATTTTCGATAGCGTTTTCTAAACTGCAATCCTCATTGGCAACGGTGGCTGCAAATGGGTATAAGTTCACAACGACTAAATCGATAGGCAGAATATTGTTTTCAGCCATGACTTGTTCGTCTTGTCCACGGCGAGCCAGAATGCCGCCATGAATTTTGGGGTGTAAGGTTTTAACTCGACCGTCCATAATTTCAGGATGGCCAGTGTAATCTGATGCTTCAATAACGGTTAGGTCATTGTCCCTAAGTAATTTTGCGGTACCACCGGTAGATAATAGTTCTACACCTTGGCTGGCCAAAAATCGGGCAAACTCAAGTAGCCCGGATTTATCTGATACGCTTAATAATGCGCGACGAATAGGTGTTGCTGGTAAGTCTTGTTGCATGTTTGTTCCATGTTTGTTCCACTTTTAAGTGGCAAAGATTTTGGCAATTTAATTCGTATTGTTTTTGTTGACTATTTGGTCATGGTCAACACAAACAAAAAGAGCACCATAAGGTGCTCTTTATTTTAGACAAAAAACCTTAGTTCATGCCGTATTGTTTTAGTTTCTTACGTAAGGTGCCACGGTTGATACCTAACATAGTTGACGCTTTAGTTTGGTTGCCACGTGTGAAAGTCATTATTTCTTCCAACATTGGCGCTTCAACTTCGGCCATGACTAGCTCGTATAAATTTTCGATGTTGGTGTTATCAAGTTGCTTTAGATACTTGTTTACCGCTTGTTTAACAGAATCGCGAAGAGGCTTTTGTGCCTGTGTTTGCGAAGGAGTCGTTACCGTAGTGGTAAATGGAGAAGTTACATTTTGTTCGAACATATACAATCTTGCTCTTTAAGTTAGTCATATTAAGCAGCAGGTGAAACTAGCTCAGGCACGAATGAAAGTGCTGGTTCGCCTGCCAATTTATCAAAGTACATAGTTAACGCATCAAGTTGCTGTCCTGCATCTTCAATGGCGTTGAACTTTGCACGGAACAGTTTTTGCTGGTCGTGTTCGGCCAAATACCAGCCCACATGTTTGCGGGCAATTCTGCATCCCTTTATACCACCATAAAACTGATGGACATTGACTACGTGTTCAAGCAAAACGCTACTCACTTCGTCAATGCTAGGTGCAGCCAGTACTTGACCCGTTTGCAGATAGTGCAAGATCTCGCGGAATATCCAAGGGTGACCCTGAGCTCCCCGACCGATCATCAGCGCATCTGCACCGGTGTATTCCAAAACGTACTTAGCTTTTTGCGCGCTTGTAATATCACCGTTGGCAACAACAGGTATCGACACAGCTTGTTTAATAGCTTTAATGGTGTCGTATTCTGCGTCGCCTTTGTACATACAGGCTTTGGTGCGACCATGCACCGCTAGTGATTGAATGCCGTTGTCTTGTGCAATTTTAGCTATTAATAACCCATTGCGATTTTCAACATTCCAACCTGTGCGTATTTTTAAGGTAACAGGTACATCTACTGCTTTTACTACCGCTTGAATGATTTTCTCAACCAACGGTGGGTCTTGCAGCAATGCCGATCCCGCTAACTTCTTATTCACTTTTTTAGCTGGGCAACCCATGTTGATATCAACAATTTGCGCGCCATTACCCACATTAAACTGTGCCGCTTGTGCCATTAATTCAGGGTCAGACCCTGCAATTTGCACTGAGCGCACCCCCTCTTCACCCTCATGATCCATCCGTTGTTTGGATTTATCCGTATCCCAAACCCTAGGGTTGGACGAGAGCATCTCTGATACAACCAAACCTGCCCCAAGACGTTTACATAATTGTCTAAACGGCCTGTCCGTGACTCCCGCCATGGGAGCCAGTATCAAATTGTTTTCTAAAGCATATGGACCAATCTGCATAATATAGAATGATTATCCTTCACATTTAATTGTGCAAAAATCGACCTTGCTCTAAAAAGGGGCGCAAGTTTAAGGGTTTTTTGTTGTCTTGGAAAGGCTAGTAAACAAACAATTTTGTACTTTTTTTAATCAAATCATGTTGACATTAACAAAAGTAGGCTATTTAAACTGGTTTACCAGTAATTAAGAGGAAATTGATACCCTAAAAAAACGATTAGCGTTTTATGTTGCCAACCAACATATCTTTAAACATGACCCAATCACCTAATAAGCTGTAAAAAGGATACTTAAAAGTCGCGGGTTTATTATGTTCAAAAAAGAAATGCCCTGCCCAAGCAAAGCCATAACCTAAAACAGGTACAAACCATAATAACGTCCACTGCTTAGTCATAAGAGCGTAAGTCAGCAAAATTAAAATCAAAGTAGAACCAACAAAATGTAAACGCCGACAGGTCAGGTTCTGGTGTTCAGACAGGTAATAAGGATAAAACTCGGCAAAACTGTTAAATTCAGAGGGCGCTTTTTGGGTCATGGCAGTGAGCTTTTAGCTTGATGTTATTCATAAATGTAGCATAGCGAATGAGCATTAAATGTCTACTAGGCGACAGTTTATATTTATGTCAAAATCGAAAAATATCTTGATTTTCAATGATGTGGCCCCATTCCCACAACAAGCAAACGTATACGGACTCTTTTATGAATAACGTGATTGATATTACCCCAGAAAATTTCCAGCAAGTCATATTACAAGACTCGCAAACACAAGCGGTGATGGTAGAGTTTTGGGCTGAAGGTTATGAACCAAGCCAGCAATTGGCTCCAGTTTTAATCAACGTAGCAGCCAAATTCAGTGGTCACTTGATCCACGCGCGGGTTGATTGCCAGAAGCAGCAAGAAATTGCTGGACAATTTGGTGTGCAAAATCTACCTACCGTGATTTTGGTAAAAGAAGGTCAACCCATTGACGGCTTTGCCGGTGTGCAAACTGAAGCAGAAATTATAAGCACCTTTGAAAAGCACTTGCCCAAACCAGAAGACGTTTTATATGAACAAGCGGTCGAGTTAGTCAGCACCGGTGATTATCAGCAAGCTTATACTGTGCTTAAACAAGCTCATGACATGAATGCAGGACGGGCTGATATTAAGTTGTTACTTGCTGATTGCCAAGTAGAGTTAGGTCAAATAAAACAAGCTAAAACGTTGTTAGACACAATTGGCTTAGTTGACCAAGACGCTGTATACAATAGTATTTTGGGCAAAATTGAGTTGGCCGAACAAGCAGCTGAATCCCCTGAAATCAAAGCCTTGCAAGAACAACTGGTGCACAGCCCTGATGACCTAGAGATGAAAGTTAAGCTGGCTGTGCAATTGCATCAAGCTAATCAAATAGAAGAAGCGTTAGAGCTGATTTTGTCGGTCTTATATAAAGATCTTAATTTTGGTGACGCAAAGAAATTAACATTGGATATGATCAATGCCTTGCCCGATGGAGATCCTTTGAAGTCGAAGTTTCGACGTAAGGTGTATGGGTTGTTGTATTAGTTGCTATAGGGTTAGTTACGAGCTACTAAATCTGAAACTATTAAACAGAGACCGGCGTAAGCCGGTTTTTTGTTGGTTATGTAGATTACAAACATAGGCGAAATGGCCAAAAAATCACAGTGACCCCCAAGGTGATTTGATTGTTCTTTGAACTGAGTAAGCCTTGGATAGGTAAATTGAAAGAGAGCAATTATGCTCCAATTTTGAGCTTCTCAAGTTAGCCTCATCGATACCTATTGTCCTTTAAACCTCGAAGTCAGAACGTTTGAAATACTATTTTTGTTTAGTTAAATCGATCATACTGACACCATAGATGGGTATGATTTTTTCTCAACGTTGCTGGTTGGAAGTCCGAAAATTTGCTGCGGGATGAATCACATACCAAAATGCATTACTCTTGGTAAAATCTTAAAGAGAAAAGCCCTATGAAAAGTAAGTTGCTTATACTTGTTACCATCGTCGGTATTATAGCAATATATCTGTGGCAACAACCTGCACCGGAACCATTAGTGCGCGTCGCTTTGCCCGAGGCATTTCGTGACACCGAATCCGGTCCAGTGGTTGGCTTTGCCGATGAAAAAAACACATTTGGTTGGCTCGGTATTCCTTTTGCTGCTCCCCCGGTAGATGAATTACGCTGGGCAGCACCACGACTTCCTAAACCTTGGCAAAAAAACCGTGAGACAGTTGCCTTTAAGGATGCATGTGTTCAGCTCTGGGGGCCTTTAGCAGGAACAACTGGTGAGGTAGGCGAGGTAGTTGGCAATGAGGACTGCCTTTACCTAAATATCTGGGCTCCGCAAAATAACAGTGATATTAATTCTAATGGCCTGCCCGTGATGTTCTGGATCCATGGTGGTGGCAACTCGATTGGTACAGCGAACACCTATTCTGGCCATAGTCTTGCCGGTGGCGAAAACGTAGTGCTTGTTACCATCAACTACCATCTGGGATTGTTGGGCTGGATGAGTCATCCAGCACTGCGTGGTGAAGGTCGAAGCGCCAGTGATGCATCCGGCAACTACGGTAATCTTGATATGATTGCCGCCCTTGAATGGGTGCAAAAAAATATAGCTAGTTTTGGTGGAGACCCAGACAATGTGACTATTTTTGGCGAATCAGCGGGTGGGCGAAATGTATATTCGCTGATGGCTTCTTTGCCAGCCAAGGGGCTTTTCCATAAAGCTATTGCTCAAAGTGGTTCAACGGGCACAACACCATTATGGCGAGCTGAGAACTTCGCTGATGACAAGCTACCTGGAGAAAGCCTTAGTTCACGTGAATGGCTGTCACTACAATTGCAACAAGCTGGTAAGGCAGAAGATAGTGAGGCTGCGAAGGTCGCGCAACTTCTTCTGTCTGATGAAGAAATTTTGACATTTATGTACTCCCGCAGCCCAAAACAAATGCTTAAGGGGATAAGCGGTGGAGCGGGTATGTATCGTGCTCCGCAAAGTCTGCGTGACGGCATGGTATTGCCTAAAGAGTCTCTACTACATATTCCAGTCACCCCAACGCTACAACGATGTTCCACTTATGACAGGAACTAACCGAGATGAGGCTAAATTATTTTTGGCGCAAGATCCCGAGTTTGTTGGACGCCGCTTTGGTTTTCTTCCACATATCATAGATATAGACATATACAACAGCACATCGGCTTACATTTCTGACGCTTGGAAGGCAACAGCTGTGGATGAGGTGGCCGCTGTTATTTATGCTAATTCAGAACAAAAGGTTTATGCCTATCGCTGGGATTGGGATGAGGGTGCAAAAACCTGGCTGGTAGATTATTCAACTCTGATTGGTGCGGGTCATGGCATGGAAGTGGCTTTTGTGTTTGATGACTTTGATGGTGGTATTCTGGTTCCCGGTTTCTACAACGAACAAAATTCTCCAGGTCGCGATGAGTTAGCTAGGGAAATGCGAAGCTATTGGTCTCAATTTGCCAAAACGGGTGATCCTGCTAGCGGCCGAAAAGGCGATTTATCCAAGTGGGACGCTTGGAGTAACAATGGCCCTAATATTATGATTTTAGACTCTATCAGTAGCGGCGGCTCTAAAATGAGCCGAGAACCAATGACCATCGCGATGCTCAAACAACGTCTGGTTGAAGACTCTGACATTGCCGATACAAAAACACGCTGTAGTAGACACGCAGAGCTGTTTCTGAAAGCTAACTCCGGAGATGATTTTTGGAACGAACAGGAGTATCTAGATCTTGGTTGTGGGCAATACAGCCCCTGGACAATGGAGTTTGTCGGTGAATAAAAACCGCAGACAAGCATCTACTCTTTGCTTGGGATGACGGTATGTGGTAACTATCTTATCCGTTTTACCTTAGTAAAGTAGGTTTTTGTGAATGATTTTAGTGAACATCAAGACGTAGTCAATTTCTGAGGTGGATATTATGTTGTTTGTTATCAACGAACGTTAACTTGAAATGTATTGCTACGGTATAGTTCTTGGGTAATGCGATGCCGACATTATAGTTGTTGCGACTGGTTGATGCAGGAAAAATAAATAATGGCTGATGGCGATAATGAAGAGATAACCAAAACCTCATACATTTGGTCACTATGGCAATATGGGCTTATAAGGGGTCGCTGATCTGGATGCCAAGGTGGTTTTTTTATATCATGAACTGCTCAATGAGGATCTGGCGAGTTCCAAGAAATATAGCCTTAGTTGCTGCGCGTTATGTCAGCATCATAAACCGGAAATTGGGATAAAATATGGCAATGGAATATCATCATTTTAAGCGAGAAGATTTTGCTTATCAATCTGCCTATTGCGAGGAAAATATTTGGCATTTATGTCAACAAAACAGTTTTCAAAATAGTTATGTTGTTTTTATCTTTAGTAAGGGGGAAGCCTTCCCAATGCTGAATCAAAGAGCTTCTGAACATGCTGAGTTTCCCATTTTTGGGACTACCATGTAGTTTTATTAGTTATGAATGGAAACAATCAAATATTCGACTTTGATACAACACTGCCTTTTAATACTGATATGGGATCATATTTTAGCGAGTCCTTCGTCGATGAACGCTTACTTTCACACAAAGAAACTCCTTTGTTTCGCATAGTACCTTCGAATGAATTTGTCACGTTGTTTTCTTCAGATAGAAGCCACATGAAAACCTCAAGAGGTTGGCTTTCTCCTCCTCCTAGTTGGCCAATCATTGGAAATGCAGGGACCAACTTGGCAGGATTTATTCAAGCGAAAGCCAATCAGTTTGGTAAATTATTAACGTATGATGCAATGTTAAGGCGCTTTAATTTGTCTTGTGAAATTGGAAAATGCGGAAAATAGATCTTTGCACGAGTGAGTAAACTGAATTTATATCTGAGGTTTAAAATTGAAAAAAAGTATTGTTCTTCTTATTTTAGTTAGTTTATTGGCGGCTTGTTCAAATTCAAATTGGCGCACGGCTAGTCGAGAATCTGCTGGTATTGCCGTTGATCCAATAAAACAAAAAAATGCAGTGATTGAGGTATATGCAGCCGATGCGTTTAGTTGGCGAGGTTGGTTTGCTGTGCATACATGGATAGCGGTTAAGCCAAAAGGTGCCCCCGAGTATACGGTTTATGAAGTAGTGGGTTGGCGAATAAACAGTGGTTTACCTGCATTACGAGAATACAAAACGGCTACACCTGATCGTTATTGGTATGGGGCAAAACCAGAAAAACTCTTATCAATACAAGGTGATAAAGCCAGTGAGTTGATCCCACAAATTACTGATGCGATTGCTCGTTATCCTTGGGCTAACAAATACACCCTGTTTCCTGGCCCTAATAGCAACACTTTTCCACAATGGATCGGGCTACAAGTACCCGAGTTAGGCCTAGAGCTACCTTTTCGTGCTTTAGGTAGCGGTTATGCTAACTAGCTTTTGGTCGGTTGAAATTTAAAAGACTGCATTAATCATTTTTTGTGCGTTTTTTTTGTTTTTATTGCTCACAGGAATAAATAGCATATATAAGCGTTTTTTGGTCGAACATGACTTTGATATAACCAATTTTATTTTGTTAATTTTACGAGTTAAGTGTTCTAACTATGGTGTGAAAATAGGATGACCGATTATTCCAGGTAAGCTTGGGTAATGATGAACCGTTACTCATTTCTGATGTGATGTTACTGGTAAAAAGTGGTTTAGACATTCGTCCTTAAGTGCCTAAGCAAATATCACTTCTAGGGATTATGATGCCTACTACAAATACGGTAGAACCTTAGGGAGGGTTATAAACTTAGTTTTCAAGACATAAGAGTGGGTAAAAGTCTAAAACCTGTTCATTCCACAACTTGTGTTAGCTGACAATAGTATTATCCTAGCGTTAAAAATATAACTATATGGTTTTTAAATGTTTTCATTTGGTGAAGTAATTCTGGTGGCGTTAGCCATGGTTCTTATCGTTGAGGGGGTTGGACCGATGTTGTTTGCATATAAATGGCAACGTTTTTTGCAACAAATATCACAACAGCCGATTAATCAATTACGCACTATGGGAGGGGTTTTGGTCACTATTGGCGTGGTCAGTTTGATGTATTTACTTTAATTTTATGCCTATCTTTGTGCGCCATTATACAATTGATTATAAGCTGCGCGATTTTGCTATTTAGATGCCGATTGTTTTTTGTTAGAATCCTCGCCTAATTTTACGACTCCCTTTTATTCATGGCTAAAAATGTTGTAGTACTTGGCACCCAATGGGGTGACGAGGGTAAAGGTAAAGTGGTTGATTTACTCACAGATCAAGCAGCTTATGTAGTGCGTTATCAAGGTGGCCACAACGCCGGTCATACTCTTGTCATAGACGGTGAAAAAACCGTATTGCACCTTATTCCTTCGGGAATTTTACGTGAAAACGTGATCTGTGTTATCGGCAATGGTGTTGTGCTGAGCCCAGAAGCACTGCTTGAAGAAACTGCGATGCTAGAAGCACGTGGTGTACCCGTAAAAGAGCGCTTACGTATTAGTGAAGCCTGCCCGCTTATTTTGCCCTATCACGTTGAACTCGACTTGGCTCGTGAAAAAGCCCGAGGCAATAAAGCCATAGGCACCACTGGTCGAGGTATTGGCCCCGCTTATGAAGATAAAGTATCCCGCCGTGGTTTACGTGTCGGTGACTTGTTTAACCCTGAAGACTTTGCGGTTAAATTAAAAGAAGTCCTTGAATACCATAACTTTATGCTCACCAACTACTATAAGGTTGAAGCGGTGAGTTATGAAAAAGTATTAGCCGATGCATTAGCCGTGGCTGATATTTTAAAAGCCATGGTTGTGGACGTTACGGATGTACTAGACAAAGCCCGCTTGCGTGGCGATGCGATTATGTTTGAAGGTGCACAAGGCACATTACTTGATATTGACCACGGTACTTATCCCT
>Ga0209712_10004473_pt1 | contig 11101 bp, 10 predicted proteins | sample ArcOceMetagenome_FD_187443 | JGI IMG/M metagenome (GOLD analysis project Ga0209712, IMG submission 187443) | Marine eukaryotic phytoplankton communities from Arctic Ocean - Arctic Ocean - Greenland ARC118M Metagenome (SPAdes) (version 2) | ecosystem: Environmental > Aquatic > Marine > Oceanic...
TTCCGGTAATGCTCGGCGCAAAATAACCATGGCACGCGTGGCTTGTGCTGATACATTTTGAACCTGCAACATTCTACCGGGCGCTATTTTGTCGGTGTCGCTTAATATTAAAAGTTCATCAGCCACATTCGTTTGACTGCTGCTTATGCCCAAGGTGAGCAACACTGAAGTTGTTTGCTCAGATGCGGCGCGGCCATTTTGACCAGACACTACTATTTGTAGGGTCAGAGTGATGTCGTCTAATACATCGCTAGGATTTGGACCACCTTCACAAAAAAGTGTGACGCCAGCTAATAATTGGGCATCAATAAATAGGTTGTCGTTGCCGTCAAATTGTAAGGCTGTGCCGCCCGTGGCCGCAGTGAAGAATAATATTTTGTCATCAGGTGAACGGGTAAATATCCCTGTCCCAGTAAATGCTTGATCCACACTAAGCACCACAGGCTGACGTTGTGGATTGGTGTGCTGACGTTTCACTACTATGCTAGGCGGAACTACAATGCTTGGCATAATATTGGCAAGTGCTGCAGGCACAATGATGACATCAAAACTATCTTGATCTGAGGCGAGTCTTTTACAAGCGAAAGGGCCCTTCGCTTCTTCTATAGGTTGATCATCGCATCGGACAACCACTTCACCTGTGACTTCTAGTGTGAAAATACCGGGGCGCTTGTGCTTATCTGCAGCGGGGTATTCAAAACTACCATCAGCCTTGGTCGTGCCCTTTATTCCCGTGCCGGCGCGGAGGCTTCCTGAGGTTGTGGGTATTTCGCCATCCATGAACTCTCCGTCTGGAGCGATAATAGTATATTGACCAACAAAAGGTGTGCCGTCTTCAAACTTTATTGAACCGCGCACCATAAAAACAGGTGAGGGCTCTGCAGCTTCCCGAGGCCAAGGATCGCGAGTAGACGTGCATGACTCTTTGCCAGCACCCACATGAGGCTTAACAAAGCAGCAGCGGCTAGATACGCTACTATCGTTTAAACACCATGCACTATTAACGGTGCCAGCAGTGGGTTTGTTAAAGGTATCGGGTTGCACCACGTCACTAGGTAACGAATCATCGTTAATAAACAGAAATTCAGTACGCCGGTTAGGACGCCAGGCGAAAGTAACATCTCTTACTGGATCGAGTTCACTGCAGCCTAACCATTTTAGGATCTCACCAGAACAGTTAGGTAGAAATTGACTATCAGGGATAGACAGGTTTTTTAAACGTAAATATTCTTGAATTAACACCGGCCAAGTAGAGTCACCCACATCACCGTCATCATTCAAGCCGTTTTGACGCTGAAATTCTCTTACCGCAACATCAGTTGCCGAGTCATGGTTACCACTGATAGCGCCGCTGTAAAATCCTAACTCTTGTAACATTTGTTGATATTCACGCGCGCCCCAACTATCTCCCAAGCTGGCTCCAGATACTCTAGGGCGGCGGATATGATCCCACTCGTTTATGGCTGCTTGGTTGTCGTCGGCAAATCTGAGAACTGAAAATGCACTGCGTGCTCGGCGTTCTGACAGAGCTTGATTGTAACTGGTTGAACCTGCTAGATCGGTGTGCCCTAATATCACCAGTTTAAGGTCAGAATTAGCGTGAGAAAATTCGCAGACTTGTTGTAGTACATCGAGCATACAAGGTTCAACGAAAGCGCTGTCAAAACGATAGTGGATCATAAAAGTTTGGGCGATTTTGACGTCACTTCTTAACACTATGGTAACGCTAGTGGTTTCTCCGGCACGCACTTCTGCTTGAACGTTACCTGTCATTTGTGGTGTATCTAGTACCACTGCTTCACAAGTATATTGGCCTGGTGGAAAATCCTCTTCAGTCCAAATATTGTTATTGCGGTTGGTTAAGGTACGAAATAAATCTGTACCGTCAGTTTGCGAACCTCTAACCGTGAGAGACACTCGGCTAAAATCAAAAGCACTGTTGGCAACTACTATTACTTCAACAATTAAGGTTGCTGTTTCTGTGATTACTGGAGGGATAATTTCTGGAGGTTCAGTGGGGTTGGAAGGTGCCGCCGTAAACTCCCGTAAGGTAAAAGCGTATTCAAAACGGTTAGGTTTGCCGGCAATTTCTGTGACTTCCATGTCTTCGATTAGCACTTCATCGATGTCGGTAGCACTCATTATATCTGAGACAAAAGATAAGGGTTCAGCCGCTTTAAACTTCTCACGTAGCGCTTTTAATCCAGTTGCAGGATTTTCCACAGCATCTTCTTCAACACTTACACCCGATAACACCCCTGACACTGTAATTAACGTGCCACGGCGTCCTTCTTGTTGATAGAAGTTACCTTCCAAAGCCGGTATTTCATGCTCAGTTAAAACCTGATCGGCATCTATGTTGAGTTGTTGCACTTGCTGTAATTCAACGTCGCCAAGCATGGGTTTGATACGCTCCATGATACTGTATGTCCTTGCTATGAATTAAGCGTATTCAAATGCCCAATAATGGCGTCTAACAATGCGATGATTTCAGTCTTGATCTCATCAAGAGATGGCAAAGCTGTTACTACGTCTGCCACTGCTAGCACATCATTGATTTCGTCAGTGTTATCAGGTAGTAAATTTTTTGCTGCTTCTAGAAACGCCTTAATCTTTTCAGTAAATTCTGAAGCTTCGGCTAATCCCGGAATAGTGCTGACATCGAGGTTCTCTATTTCTGTCTTTAATTTATTAATTAAATCGATTAACTTGCTCAACAAGTCATTAATTTGATCCGGAATGATTGCTTTTAGCGCCGCCACCGCAGGTTGGATGACGCTAACATTTTCATCCAGAAAATCTTTGAAATCCTGTAATACGTCTTTTAGTTCCTCGAATAAGTTTGTATCTGCCATGGTTTTATTCCTCTTAAACTATGGGTTGTTTGCTTGATTAACACTTTGGTTGAATTCACGTAGTCGGCCGAGAAGGCTGCCAAGAGGCTCAAGAAACTGTTCTAAGCCTGTAGGTAATGACAGACCTAAATCTAGGCCGGCTACTAAGTCTTCAAGTAAGCTGTTTGCATCCTCTAAAATGTCGCTGTTAAGTGCTGAAACGTCCTCTGGTTCCAATGGCTTAATGTGTTCACGTAGAGTCAGTACATAGGCAAAACGATTAGGTTTGCCTGCTAATTCTTCTAGCTTAAAATCGTCAATTAACATCTGTTCAATGTCGGCATCAGCAATGATGTCGGTAATGAAGGTTACTGGCTCAGCGGCGTTAAATTTGTCATCGAGCTTTTCAACAAAATCGAGTGCATCATCACCAGAGGCAATGCCTGCTAACATTAAACAAGATGGTTTTCTGCCCATATTCTGTAAAAAGCTTCCATCCATGCTCGTGGCTCGATGTTCAGCTAACATACGTTTGTCATAGCTACGCACCACTTGCACTTGAGGCAGAGCTAAGTCATCTAACATGGGCTTCATAGATCCGCCTTTTGCTGTTCTTTATCAAACGCTATATCACACATTGATCCCATGCCTCCTGGCTTGTTGGTCGATGATACGCTTCAATGCTTCGGCAAGTTTTTCGTCATCCATGTCATGTTCATGAGGTGCGAACAACTGGGTTTCGTGCTTTAGGGCAGTGTGTTTACCTGATACTTGTAGTTGTTCGTTGATCATTTTACTGACCGGAGGAAACTCAGGTTTAGCCATTTCAACCTCAGAACAAAGAAGCGTAGTTGGTCGTTTGTCATTAGTTATTAAAGATGAAGGTGGCTTCACAACTTGTTTTTGTTGAGGTGCGGCATTGTCTTGAGGCGAGATGCTTCTCTGGAATTTAGATTTGACTATTTGATCGACAAAACCTGCTGTCCCTTTGTTACTGCTATCACTATGCTTCTTTAGTTGTTCAGTTTGCTCAAACTGACATTGCAACAAATCGAGAGAAGCTTGGACATTAAGATTGTCAATGACTAATGTTTGTTGCCACAAAGGTAAAGTGTTGGTCGCGTTTTGAATGATCGAATTTCGTTGCAATTGACGTTTCTTTCTGCCGAGTAAGGAAACATTGCTAGGTACCACTCGGTTGATGATTTTCTGAATGTTGCGGCCTATTTGCTGTTGCCACTTTGATGAGTCGCAGGCTTGCGCAGTTAAGGTCTTCGATTTGTCTGATGTGCTTGTCTTAACAAATTGTTTATCACTTCTCGGATTTTTATAGCTAGGCTTGGACAACAATGTAGGGCTGATAACTTGCTCTGCCGAACTACTTTTTTGCATCCAATCACGCAAAAATGTCACTTTTGCAGTCTTTTGTTGCAACATCACCTGACTAAGCTGACGCTCTGCCTTTGACTCTGATTTTTGACTGGACCTCGCAGACTTTGTTTTCTCTTTATTCGTGCTGGTTTCACTTGCAAATTTTTTAGAGGTGTTTGTCCAAGTTTGCTGAGGATTTGTTTTTTTCTTGGCCGTATCAGTTGCTGGTGGAGCAGGTTTTCTTTGAAAGCTTGGTTTGCTGGCCTGCTCTTTTGGATCATCAACGCTGGTATCCACTACCAAACCTAAATACTTCCCCAACAAAGGCTCATGGTTTAACTGTGGTTCAATCTTGATATCTTTGAGCCATTGATAGCCATACATGGCTGAATAGCTAGATTTCAATGTTTGTGACATTGATCTTTGCCAGCATTGGGGGGACGTAGCACAAAACATTGCCTGAGACATGTGTTTGTGTGCATGGCCTAGTTCGACGGATGGGATCATGCTGACTGCTCAGATTGATTGCTCATTTGCAAAAACATCAGAATTTGGCCGATGGTCATGCCGCTTACTTCTTCAGGTGTCCAGCCAAATTCTTTAGCTAAAATAAAACAAGCCTTGGCCAAAGGTGCTTGCACCATTTCTTCTAAGGCATTGCGTGACGCACTAATACCACTTACCTGATTGATCTGCTCTATTAAAAATTTTGCCAGACCAGCAGGTAGTTTAGTTATTTGTTCTAGCTCCATTTTAGGCGTAACTAGTGCCCGCTGGATCATTAACGTAGCCGACAAATTCTCGTCTTGATTGGCCGCTTTAGCTATCAACTGTAAATCCCTTACCGTTAGAGGTTGAAGCGTTACTTTTGCTTCTTCATCAGAGGTGCTGATCAAATCAGCAGGGATCACAATATCGTGCTGTAAACTGCCGCCTGCCAGCAAATCGTCACTGGTTAAATGCATGACATCTTCCTTATGCGTCTATCGCTACAAACTCTGGTACCGCTGGAACAGCACTTTCAGAGTCACGGATATCAATACTCTTCGCCTTAAAACTAACCTGTTCCATAATGAAGTCGTCTTCTGGCATGCTGTAGCTCCAGTTTTCGAGTTTAACGCCATTTACCACCAGCTCTGCCTGTCCGGCTATAGAGGTATCTACCATTTGTATGGTTAAGTTAAATTCCGGTTGGAATATTCGTTGGCTTTTTGCTTCTTCGTTAAAGGCTTTTCGACCCATTAATAAAGCAAGTAAGGCTCCGTTAATATAGGCTCGATCAATCGTTCCGCTTATATGAATGTTACCTTCGTGCAAGGACGTAACATGACGAAAACCTATCTCATGGAATTCCTCCAAATCGGTGTTGATACGCAGGCAAATGCCTGTTACTCGACCTACCGCTTGTTGAATTTCGTAAGTTGCTGCAATACGCTCGGCATCTTGTCCCGGCAGTGTGTCTAATGGCGCAATGGTCAAACTGCCATGAGCGCCGGTTAATACATTAGAAATTGGCATTTTCTGAAACTCCTATTCGAGAAACCTTATTCAAGAAACATAGTGACTTTGATAAAGTCGATGCTAAAGGTGGGTCTAAGTACTAAAGTGACCCGTGCAATGCCTTTAATCTCTTCGTCACGTGTTGCAGAGACTTCAAGCTCGTAACTGATCAACTGCTCGGCGTCGACCATTTCAGTTAAGAAACTGTTAATGGTGGAACGCATGGCACTGCGGACCCTGTCGTTATTCAATAGCCCTATGTATGAGTTAGCAGCAGAACGCACCCCAAATTTGGCAAAATCCACTGTCCGTCGGGTAGTGATTTGGTGCCAAGCGGTATTGGTTGATGAAGTGATCCCTTTAACTACTCGAAAACCAAACTTGTTTTCCAATGCTAAAACGCGGTTTTGTAACAGTTGAATAAGTTGCGAGCTGGTGTAGATCTGCTCTAAACCGTTGACTGTGAGTTGTTTGTTGGTAAGGCTTATGTGAGAAGAAAAGCTTGATATCAAACCTGCTACCGCTGCTGCTGCATAACCGCCAGATAATGTTACCGGTCCACTGTTAGTTCGATCTGTGGCTTGTATGCCTGGTGCCACATAAATGATGCGGTCACTATTGAGCTGATGTCCGGCTACGTCATCAACAGATGCACCAGCATCGCTGCCAACAACACCAATTCTTTCACGCTTGTTTAAGTCTGAAGATGCCACGTTGCAATGACCTGTGAGAGCAGTACCAATAGTCGAAATGGTTTGTCCCGCGGCAATAATTACATGAGCTGGCTCATTGTTGAGTAAATCTAAGCCTGCGACATAATTTGCAGCAATCGTACCGTTGTCACCTCCAGTAAATACCTGAAATTCCTCGGCGCTAGCAAATTCGCTGGGTAACTCTGCACTATTAGTCGCTACGGTCGCTTCAGCAAAGCTTGAATTAGCATTAATATCAGCAACCAAATCATTACCACTAGCTACATTATAGGACTCTTCCGCTCCATCACGTTTTAGCGTGACTTTTACACTACTAGCGGCGCTAACCACGTAGGATGCGGTTACTACATCTGCAGCTGCAGGTTCTTCTCCTGCAAAAAAGGTGAGCACTCCACTTGCTCTGTTAATCTCTACCTGTCCTGCAACAAGAGGGTCACCGCCATCGTATGTAACAACCAGTAGATTGGTTTGTTGGGTAGCATCACGAAATACGCTAATTCGATTCCTGGCGCTTTCTACAACCACTGGATGAGTCAGAGTGATAGGAGCAGGGCCGATGTGTGTTTCGTTACTGATAAAACTATTATCATCTGCTGCGCTGACATTGACTGAAATGTCGTTGCCCCAGGTACCTGCCGAGTCCGCACTTAAGGTGACACAATCGCCGCTAGCGGAACTTAATAACAAGTCTGCGCTAGCCACGGTTCCAGAAGCAACACGGATTGCAATTACATTCTGAGCAGCATTGCTAAAAGCTTGCTCAAGTGCGCGCGTCAGGGTGAGTTCGTTGGGTTGATTGTTGGTGAAGTTGTCATATTCACCAAAAACGGCAAAAGCGTCTGCGAGATTACCAACACTGATGGGCGTATCTACTGCACCGCGACTTGCTGTTCCTATTATGCCAATTGTGCCAATGCTTATTCGGCCAGGGATGATCAAACCTTCTGGACGTACCTCAATGGATACGCCGGGTAGTATTTGCTCTGCCATTTATCATTACCTCCGTGAACCACAACGTAAACCGTATAAGTGTGGCCAAGTTGTATTGTTAAGTTAGTTTTGCTCTTAAATACAGCACCGCTTTCGAATCGAAAGGGGCGGCTTGATAGCTGACCCTGAAAACATCGTTCTTTTGGTTTAGTTGTATGGGTTTCTCAAAAATAGTTTGGTAAGCCTGATATTGATCAGGGACGTTATCTTCATCCCAATCTCCTAGCTCAAAGTTGCTGCCCTGAAGTTCTAAAACACCTAAAAAATCAACGACAGATGCAAACAAAATCCGCGCATTGTGATCTGGGCTGGTTGGGTCGGTTACTGCATCGATAAAGTCAGCTAGGTTGGCGTAAATATTGGGAGGGGTGAGATTATCTAAATTACTTCTTTGCAAAATAACCTGATTGCCATTCCAGCCACCAGGAAGGTATGCGAGTGCTGATAGCCCATAAATTTTGTTAGTTTGAGTACTATTTGCAGCTATATATAATGACCACGCTTCTTCGTCATCCCAGCGTTGTATTGCGTCGGTGACTGTACTTACTTCCTGAGAGGGAGAATTGTTGTGTTCAAGATCATTAGTAATTGGGATACGATGAATAATGCTTAATGCGTCATCGTTGTCTTGATATCTATATTCATACAGAACGTTCAACTGGGATGTTTTACGCCAAGCATTTAAGTTAGAAATATGCTCAGACACATTACCGCCATCGCTTTTTAGCTTGATAAAACCTTGTCCGTGTAATGACGTTTTATCAGCCAAAATACGACCTTGTAAGTCGTTCATTTCAACTTCGATGGTGTCTGGGTTGGTATCCCAAATTTGCAATTGTAAATTGGCATCTAAATGCCCTGCCTTAATCGCAGCAATGGGGTATCCAGCTCGAGTATCTGTGGCAATACGGTTTCCAATAGCTGGGTTCTTTTTTGCTACGGACAAAAACGATACTGTGGACGAGGGTAGGGAACCACCAGAAACCGAAAGGTAACTACTTAAGGTGCTAATCACGTCATTCATTACATCATTTAAAGCTGGTTCAGGCATGGTCCCACCCCAAACAGACAGGCACCAAATGTTGTGCTGCTTGACGGCATCCAAAGACTGAAAGTGAACTAAATGTTGCTCTACAAATTTCCTTAAGCACTTCTCTGGTCGCTCCTAATGTTAGTTGCATGAATGATTGTTTAAACTAATAATCAACACTAAGCATAGGTTGTTCCAATATTTAACTCATTGTTATTTATGGCAAAAAAATATTAGGCGGGTTAAGTTTTACCCGTTGTTGTGGGTTAAATATCACCCGCTGAATATGACTTGCACAGAATAGCTAACCTGAAGATATTAGTGTTGATTTGTCTGAAGGAAATTGTGGAATGGAGCAGAAGACGATATCGAGTTGTTTAAAAAAATTGAGTATGTGCTTCGAAATGTAATATAAGAACTATTGGAAACTAACAAGCAAAACTTGCGTAGTAGCCTCGAATGAGACCATGTTTTTTTAACAACTTGCCAAAAGCTCTTCGTTCAGTACCGGCTAGTTCTGCAGCTTTTGTGACATTACCCGCGGTTTTTTTCATCATATTATCAAGATAGTTTTTCTCGAAATCCATGACAATTTTTTCTTTTGCATCACGAAAATCCAAATCAAAAAGCGGTTTCATTTGTGATAAATCCGGTTGCTGCTTTGAGTATTGGGATTCAAGATTGTTAAGGTATAGGTTTGCAGTATCAGCTAACAAAATTTCTTTCAATAAAGCATGCTCAAGCTCTCTAACATTGCCTGGCCATGAGTAGCTATACAGATTTTCCATTGCATCAGGATGGATAGTTTTTTTAGGAATACCGTGTATATCACAGTGTTTGTTAATAAAGTACTTTGCGAGTAATTCGATGTCTTGCCCTCGGGCCCTAAGCGGTGGCAGATGTACGTCCATTATATTGAGGCGAAAAAATAAATCTTGGCGAAATTCATTGCTGCTTATTTTTGAGCGGATATCAGCATTAGTCGCACAGACTATTCTTACATTAGAGTGAAAGGACTGATCAGTGCCAAGAGGTTTATATTCCTTTTCTTGAATAAACCTGAGTAAGCTGACTTGGCCTTTTTGAGAAAGTGTGTCCACTTCGTCCAGAAATAGCGTACCGCCGTCCGCATGAGCAATTACTCCTCCGCTGTTTGACTGCGCGTCGGTATATGCTCCTTTAACGTGACCAAAGAGTTCGTTTTCAATTAAGGTGTCAGGAATTGAACCGCAATTTATTGCTACAAAAGGTTTATCACGTCGATTGCTTAATTTATGAATAGCATGCGCACAGAGTTCTTTGCCTGTTCCGGTTTCACCGTATACAAAAACTGGTACCGAAAATTCTGCTATTTTTTCAATTCGCTGTATAACTTCGGCAAATATTGGTGATTGACCGATAAGAAGATCTGCTAAATATTTAGATTTTTTTTTCATTGTTAGCATTCCATGCAGAATTGTATAGTGTCTACTAGCAAGGATATGTATCTTCTGAATGTGACCCTTAAAATCAACTTTAGAAAATACTGTATCTATCTGCAGACTATATAAATACTGGCTTCAGGCTAAAAATTATAGGAATACAACGTTAATTATGAAAGTTCGAAAGTGCATATAAAATTAGGTTTTTAGGCTTATTCCTTATTAGCAGGATTAACTTGTTGAAAGAGAAAGGAAATACCCAATTGGGAGAGGGGAAGCATTAAGTTGAGGTTTGGGAAAGTCGCAGTTAATTGTGGGTTTTATTAGAAGGTAAATATAATGTTGCTTTTACCCCAGCTCTGTCATCACGATTTTTTATGGTGAGATCGCCACCGTGATTCATCATTATTTGTCTACAAAGTACCAGACCAATGCCACTTCCTTCTGCTTTGTGGTGTAAAAAGGCACAAATAAATTATCGATATTATTGATACCTTTACCTTGGTCCAAAATATGAATTTCTAATTTGTTAGCTTCTTTGTGATAATCGATGGTTATTTGACCGTTTGTGTCACCCTGCATGGCTTCTACTGCGTTTTTAATCAGATTAACTAACACCTGTTGCAGTTGGTTTTCATCGGCATAAACATTGACGTTCTTTGAGTGTATATCGAAATTAGTTTCCGCAAACAACAGACTCACTGATTGGATCAGTAAAGCTACATTAAACATCGTTTTATGAGGCGGAGGAAGTCTAGTAAGTTGCTGATAACGCTGAATAAAAACATTCAGAGATTGAGCCCTCTCAGTGATGACACCTAAGCCCTCTTTTAAGTCATTGTCTAAATTTGAACCTGAATACTGTTTCTCGACCATTTTCTCTAATGTTTCCCCTATGGACGCAATAGGTGCAATTGAATTATTGATTTCATGGCTCAGTACTCGTAACAACTTTTGCCAAGCTTTTCTTTCTTCTTCGCGCAATAAATTTTGAATATCAGTTATGAATATAAGTTTATGTTTTATGCCTTTTTCAAAGTATTCGTCGGTGCGAATAAGGACCTTTTTTTTATGTTGTTTGATCTCGAATTCGGCTACTTTGTTATAGTCTTTGTAAATGGTGTTATGTCTCGATAATGGAACTGAACTTAATAACATGGCGTTTCGATAGTGGGACGTGGGTCATAGTTGCCATCAAGTCAGACGATGCAGCTAATGAGTAAATATGTGATGGTGGTATCT
>Ga0209712_10004474_pt1 | contig 11099 bp, 10 predicted proteins | sample ArcOceMetagenome_FD_187443 | JGI IMG/M metagenome (GOLD analysis project Ga0209712, IMG submission 187443) | Marine eukaryotic phytoplankton communities from Arctic Ocean - Arctic Ocean - Greenland ARC118M Metagenome (SPAdes) (version 2) | ecosystem: Environmental > Aquatic > Marine > Oceanic...
TGGATGGGATCAAAACAATGTATTCGATTTTGACGGAACGGTTGGATTAGAAGCTTTTTATCACATAGGCACATAGTAAAGATAATGTTTAATTTTTTCTTCGAAAATTTCTATGTAGTCTATGTAGTCTATGTACCTATTAGTGTGGAGAAATAGCTTTATATTTTTTGATGAAAAATGAATAGCATCAACGCAAAACTTCAAACAACATAAGGGGTTTAAGATAAAGGTGATGCGAAATTTTGCGAAAACACTATTCTGGATTCGGGGTTAAAATAATAGTTTTAGCTTTTCCAAAGCTTAAAAAAACCTTTCGCGATACATTTTTTGACTAAATAAAATAGGTTACGAAAGTTAATTGGCGCGATGACTAAAAAGCCGTTGCCATGAATATGATTAGGGTTCTGTTGGTTGTAAAAAGCGATATGTGGATTTTCTAAATCCTTTTCAGAAATATTGGCAGAATCATCATTGACTATCTGTTGAAATTTTCTGACCACATTAGTCTCCGAGTTATAATTTACGCCATAATATTGATTACCAAGGTTGGCCAAAACTGATTTTATTTTTGGAGGAGTTGCTTCTTTAAAAGTCGGGTAGAAGATTTCCATTCCTTTTGCAAAATCATATATGGTTTAAATGTAGTTGCTTCACACCAAGCATGCAGGGGCCGAAATGGGTGACGAAGATAGTGTTTGACAAAGAGTGACAGGCAAGTTCGAGGAACTAGCGATCGTCCTCTAAAGTATTCATCCATGATAGTTTGGCCAATGTGAAGTACTTGGCAAGTGCCATGATTGGTATTAATTTTTCGGTAGCGGAAACCCGTAAAACCGATTAATTTCTTACCATTGGTATAGATTGCGTAGAAGTCATTAGATCCCATTTCGTGAAAAAAAAGATCTCTGGTTCACATTATAGTAGTGGGAGTATAAAACCCACATATCACGCAGATACTCCGCGGTTAATGTGGGCTTCATGATGCCAACTGAGATTATTTTCATTGGTCTAGCAACCATGGGGTTTTGATTTGGGGTTATGAGGATACATTTTTTTCAAATAGTTATAATACAAAGGTGGGGTAAAACATATTTTAGTAATAGGGTAAAAAGTAGGTAATTAACATTCAGGTGAAACTACGTGAAGTAATAGGTATTTATACCTGTTTGGTTTTGAAGGGTATAAAAGTGGGATCAAATTTTCTTAATATTACATTACTTCATTTGTTGAATTGGCAAATGAATGATTAGTCTAGAAGGACGAAATATATATTCAGCAGGTTAATTATGTTTTTCAATATTTGGAGGTATTTTTCAGATGTGATAAGTTTTTATAAATTTAAAGAATAAACGATCATGAATTTCAAACCAAACGTGTGGACACTTTTATTTGTACTTGCAATGGGTGCGTTATTATTTATTATGTATGACGGAGGAAAGACTGATGTAGAAGTTGAAGAAGATAAGTGTTCTGGGACAACATTAGATACCATAAAAACACTTACAGCTTATGAGATGAGGCTTGGTTTTCAAAAGTATCTTAGTGAAAATAGCGCTTTTATTGACTCAGCTGTGATTCAAGGGGTAGTGAATCCAAATGTTTATTCTTTTTATATTCCTAGATGTGAATTTGATCAAATGGTAGCAAAATTTCCTGGTGGAGATGTTACCGCATACCTTGGAATGAAAAATCTTTTAAATGGAAAAAGACAGATTGATTTAATCTTTTCAGATCAGGCAAATACTTCTGATGTAGCAGAATTAAATAAAAAAATTTTAGCAGCTAAGGGTGGTGATCTTTTTGCTTTAGGTGGAGGTGATGGTCAGTATTGGGATTTCACAAAGCCCTGTCCTGATTCCTGTGAAAATTAACAACTAAATAAACTAATAAATAAAAGTGCTTTTAAAAATTCAGGAAATACTTTCTGATAGTGCAATTGGGGTATTAATCTTCTCAATTATTTTATGTTTAATCAGAATAAAGCGAGGTAAGTTTTTATTCAAAATATTACTCGCTTTTTTAATTCTAAACCTTTTAACAGAATTAGTAGCTGATTATTTTTGGAGAAGGAAAATGAATAATTTACCATTATTACATTTATACACCTTATTTGAGTTTGTATTACTTTCTTGGTTTTACAAAATTGTTCTGAGAGAGAATAAGTGGATACAAAAATACTTTTGGAGCTTTATCTTTTTTATTTCAGTACTCGTAATTTCTAATTCTATTTTTTTACAATCCATTTATGGCTTTAATAGTAATGCCAAAACACTAGTCCAATTAATATTAATTAGTTATGCTGTAATCTATATTTATTCTTACTCATTGAAATTGGAAGAGGTTAATGAAGATACTAAAGCGATTAGATTAATCAATGCGGCCGTACTAATTTATCATTCGAGTAGTTTATTTATTTTTTTATTTAGCAATATGTTTTTGATAAATGATATTAAAATTCACAAAGGTTTTTGGGTGGTGAATGCTGGATTAAATTTAATTTTTCAAGTTTTAATTTTGATTGCAATATGGAAGGTGGTTTTCAAACAGACGAAGTCTATTTAATTATGGCTATGGGGATTTTGACAATGCTAGCGTTATCGCTTGCACTTGTTTTATTTTTTTATAAATCTCAAAGAAGACTTCTTCAGGAGAAAATGATTGCTCAACAATCTGAATTACAATATCAAGAAAAATTACTTTACAACAACATTCTCACTCAGGAAAAAGAACGAAAGCGAATTGCCAAAGACCTACATGATGACATCGGGTCAAAGCTCAATGTCATTTTCTTAAATATGCATCGCATCGAACGTGCTGCCAAAGAATCACCTCCAATCTTGGACATGGTTTCGGATATCAATCAAGTGATTAATATTACGATAGACACAACTCGAAGAATTTCTCATGATTTATTGCCACCGACTTTGGATAATTTTGGACTGATCGAAGCGGTGAAAGAATTATGTGAAACATACCAAAAATCTGATTCCGTAAATGTATTGTTAGAAGTGAAACAAAACGATGGACGATTAGTAGATAAAACAACGGAATTGAATTTGTTTCGAATCATTCAAGAGTTGATTAGCAACTCCATCAAGCATGGCGAAGCGGAACAAATTTCGATTGATCTTTGGTTGGGGTCTGAAAATTTAAAACTGGAATATCGAGATAATGGAAAAGGTTTTGATCTCGCCAAATTGGATGATAAGAAAGGACTCGGTACTCAAAATATGGAAAGTCGAGTGAAAATGATGGGAGGGAAAATGAATATTCAATCTTCGATGGGAGAGGGGATTTTGGTGAGGGTTTCGGCGGAGGTGTGAGTTTTTTTGAATATCCAATATCGAACAAGGAATAACCAATTTCCAACTTTTAGAAAACCGAATCTTCAATTTCAAAATAATAAAACAATGATAAAAGTAGCCATTGCCGACGACGAAGCATTATTCCGAAAAGGGATGGGATTGCTCATTGATGATTTCGAAGGAATAGAATTTATGCTAGAAGCTGGCAATGGGCAAGAACTATTGGACAACCTTGCAGCGGCAGAAGAAATGCCTGCAATTGTATTGTTAGATTTGAATATGCCGGTGCTTAATGGAATTGATACAGCCAAAATTTTAAAGGAAAAGCATCCTGAATTAAGAATCATCATACTATCTACCTATTTTTCTAAAGCCTTCATTATCAACATGATAGAGATTGGTGCGGCGTCCTATTTACCCAAAAATACCTCGCCTGAGGAAGTGGAAAAAACCATTCGAGAAGTAGCTGATAAAGGTTTTTCTTACAATCAAGCGGTCATGGAAATCATCCGTGATAATATGATTCAAAAGACCAAGCCAAAAATTAATATGCCTTTCCAGATTGATTTGACTACCCGTGAGAGAGAAGTTTTACAATTGATCTGCGAGCAATATAAAACTGCAGAGATTGGAGAAAAATTATTTATCTCTCCTCGCACGGTTGATGGTCATCGGAATAAATTATTGGAAAAAGTTGGATGTAGAAATACAGCAGGTTTGGTTGTTTTTGCCATCCAACATAATTTAGTGAAAATTAATCCTGAGTCGAATTGGTTTTAAATTTTTTCCTATTTTTACAAAAAAATAATTCTAACCAATGAGCCATATTTTTATCAGTTATTCCAGCAAAGACAGATCTACCACTAAAAAACTTGTCGCCGTTTTTGAAAAACAAGGATGGAAAGTTTGGTGGGACAAAAACCTCAAACCAGGCAAAGCATTCGATACGGCGATCAGTAAAGCATTGGACGCAGCCAGTTGCATCGTCGTACTTTGGTCGCCCAATTCGGTGGAATCGAATTGGGTTTTGGAAGAAGCATACGAAGGATTGAATCGAGACATTTTAGCTCCGGTCTTGATTAAAGATACTCGCTTGCCATTCGGTTATCGAAGAACGCAATATATTGATTTGAGTAAATGGAAAGGAGTAGCAGGTGATGTTGCGATTAAAAATTTATTGGCTGCTATCGAACCATTTGCTGCACCAGAGAAGAAAATTATTTCCGCAAAATCTGGCGCATCAAAACCTTCGAAGAAAAAACCAGCAAAGGCAACCAAGCCAAAGCCAAAATCCAAAACGAAAATCATCAGAACTTTTTCAGGAGGATTGGATGGGAAAAATATAGTTTTCACCGGAGCACTTTTAGAAAGTAGAAATGTACATGCGGAAAAAGTAAAAGCAGTTGGCGCAAATTATGTGAGCACAATCTCTGGAAAAACAGATTATTTAGTTGTCGGAAAAAAACCGGGAGCATCCAAATTAGCAGCAGCCAAAAAACAGGAGGTCAAAAAAATAACAGAAAAGACCTGGCTTAAAATGTTGAACGAAACTTATCGTCGAACATTTGTCAATAAGCGAGTCGTCTTTACCGGCAAGTTAAATGCACCTCGAAAAGAATTGGAAAAGTTAGTGAAATCAATTGGTGCAAAACCAACGAACGATATTTCTGGAAAAACAGATTATTTAATTGTAGGCGATAAACCGGGGAAAGTGAAACTAGCTGCAGCAGAGAAATTTTCTGTAAAAATTATTAAGGAAGAATTGTGGAAAGAAATTGTGGAAACTTTATAACAATATAATTACATTATAAAATTTCCCAAAAAAGGTTAATTGTCGAAGGATGGTTAACCTTTTTTATTTAAAAAAATAAGACTTATGTGATTTAAATCACAGAATTTTATTTTGAATCGCTTATTTTTGCAAAATGAATTTAAAGTCGTTTTTTCCAATTACTGAAAATTTTACTACTCATTCTTCTCGCGATTGGAGGAAAGATATAATTGCAGGCATCACCGTTGCGGTGATGCTCGTCCCTCAAGGAATGGCCTATGCGATGCTGGCAGGAATGCCTCCGATTTATGGATTGTATGGTGGATTGATTCCTCTTTTGTTATATGCATTTTTAGGAACATCTCGCCAAATGTCGATTGGGCCGGTGGCAATTTCAGCGCTTTTGGTTTTGGCAGGAGTCAGCCAAATTGCTGATCCGATGACCCCTGAATATATTTCATTAGTGATTTTGACCGGACTTTTGGTAGGGATTGCTCAAATGTTATTAGGTGTATTTCGCTTAGGCTTTTTGGTTAATTTTATTTCACATCCTGTGATAGTTGGGTTTACTTCTGCGGCAGCGATTATCATTGCGGTCAGTCAGTTAAAAGATTTGTTAGGCATTTACATTCCAAGATTTTCACATGCTTTTGAAACGATCGAATATGCGGTAAGCCATTTTTCCGAGACTAATTGGTTGACCGTAATCTTGTGTATTGGAAGTATCATCGTCATGTTAATTTTGAAAAAAATAAATAAAGCCATCCCCGGTGCATTGTTAGTTGTAATGTTAGGAACTTTGTTAGTTTACTTTTTAGGAGAAGAAAAAATGGGAGTAGCCATTGTAAAAGATGTACCACAAGGATTGCCTATTTTTCAAATGCCGGAGATGACTTGGGAAAAAATACGAATTTTATCTCCTACTATTTTTACGGTAACTATTATATGTATCGTCGAAAGTATTGCCATTGCAAAAGTCCTCCAAGCCAAACATGGCAATTACCAAATTCGGGCAAATCAAGAATTAATTGCACTCGGTATTTCAAAAATCGGTGGCGCATTTTTCCAATCCATTCCAACCTCAGGAAGTTTCACTCGCTCGGCAGTTAACAATGAATCAGGTGCTCAATCTGGTTTTGCGTCTATAATTACAGCCATCTTAATTGGGTTGACTTTGGTTTTTTTGACACCACTTTTTTATTATTTGCCGAAGGCGATCTTAGCTGCAATTATATTGTTATCCGTCAAAAGTTTATTTGATTGGCAAGAGGCGAAATATCTTTGGCAAACGCATCGCTCTGATTTTTATATGATGTTGACGACATTTATAGTGACGTTGACTTTTGGAATAGAGGAAGGTGTTTTGGGAGGAGTGGTATTGTCGATTTGTATGGTTTTATATCGAAGTTCCAAACCGCATATTGCTATTTTGGGAAAATTACCAGGGTCGATTAATTATCGAAATATTGATCGATTTGAATCAGCAAAAGAACCTGAAGATATTTTGGTGTTTAGATTTGACGATCAACTTTATTTTGGTAATGCCTCTTATTTTCAAGAAACTATTCAAGAGTTAGTCAATGAAAGAGAGTTGGAACCTAAGATGGTTTTGCTTGATGCGAGTAGTATGCATGGAATGGATAGTACAGGATTACATACTTTGGAAGAGGTGCAAAAATATCTGAATAATAAAAATATCACGTTTTATATTTCAGGAATGATTGGGCCGGTGAGAGACTTTGCGACGAAAAGCGGATTCATCGAAAAAATGGGAGAGCAAAAATATTTTTTAAATATTCATCAAGGCGTGACTCATTTTAGGAATATGCAGGAAGGTTTGGAAAAGACTTGGACGCCAGATGCGTTACAATCGAATTTGGATGATGAGGTATAATTAGTATTTCGATGTTAGGCGGTTACTGGAAGTAACCTCCTAAATTATGATACAAGAAAAAGTCAATACAAGAAAGCAGGTAATCAAATTAGATTATCTGCTTTCTTTTTTTTTCGTAAATTCATAATCTTATTTATTTTTATAAAAATGAAAAACCAATGAGTTTATTAAAAAAAATATTTGGCTCATCGAGAAAAGAAATTTGGGCACAGATTGCAAATGATATTGGTGGTGAGTATAAAGATGTAGGCTTTTGGAAGGGAGATGGGATTTCATATTTTTATGGAGAATGGGAGATTATTTTAGATACTTATACCACTTCTGATTCCGATTCTAATGTAAATACTTCTACAACCTATACTCGAATGCGAGCCCCTTTTTTTAATCGAGATGGGTTTTATTTTCAAGTGTATCGAGCTGGCTTTTTTTAAAATATTGGGAAGTTTTTTGGCATCCAAGACATTGAAATTGGAGATAGTTTTTTTGATAAAAAATTTATTATCAAAAGTGAAAATATTCCTCAAATCAAAAAAATCCTTTCAGGTGATAAGATTAAAACATTAATAAATCAACAACCTGAAATTAATTTTGAAATTAGAAAAGCAGGTAAATTTTTTTATACAACTTACTTGAAAGGGATGGATGAATTATATTTCCAATGTGTGGGTGAATTAAATGATTTAGAAAATATTGAAAAATTATTTGATTTACTTGCTCATACTTTAGAACGGTTAGTTGATATTGATTCAGTGTATGCGCATGATCCTAATGCGAAATTTGTTTAATATTTTTGATAAAAAAATAGACGTATGTTAAGAAGTTTATTCGGCCCATCGAGAGATGAAATTTGGTCTCAGATTGCTTACGATCTCGGAGCGAAATATAAAGATGGTGGATTTTGGGAGAGAGATTATATTTCTTATTTGCATGGCGAGTGGGAAATTATTTTAGACACATATTCTAAGAGTACAGGGAAAAGTTCCATCACTTATACTCGAATGCGAGCCCCATTTGTAAATCGAGATAGTTTGTATTTTAAAATTTATAGAGCTGGATTCTTTTCCAATGTGGGGAAATACTTTGGGATGCAAGACATTGAAATTGGAGATGAGTATTTTGATAAAGATTTTGTAATCAAAGGAAATGATCAACTTCAGATTGCTAGACTTTTGGCGGATGATGATATCAAAGCGTTGATCGAAAGGCATCCTAAAATTCATTTTGAGATAAGAGATGATGAAGGTATTTTTACCAAAAAATATTCGGAAGGGGTCGATGAACTATATTTTCAATGTGTCGGAGTGCTGAAAGATGAAGCTCGGATCAAAGATTTATTTGACCTTTTTACTTATACGTTAGAACAGTTGGTGGATATCGATTCGGCGTATGCGCATGATCCGAATGGACGATTTGTGTAGGGGGATTAGATTTTTTAATTGATGGTTTTTTTCGTAGGTAGAGACAAGGCATGTGTTGCCTTGTCTCTACGGTCTATATTGGATATTTATTTTACTTCTGCAAAGTAACATCTCCCGACAATACTTTCGTCGAACCATCCTTCAATTTTACTTCAAAAATATAGACAAAAACGGCAGGATTCATTTCCTCCCCTTTAAGCCTTCCATCCCATCCTAAGATCGGATCATTAGGTTGGAAGTTTTCTCTTTGGAAAACATGCTCCCCCCATCGATCAAAAATTGACATTTCTAAAATCTCTTCCACCTCATCATTTGAAAATAAAGTGAAGTAATCATTGTACCCATCGAAGTTGGGAGAAAATGCATTTGGAATATAAATTCTAACCTGAGGAAGTACAATGATATTAATGACTGCGATGGCAATACATCCATTATTGTCGATGATTGTGAGTTGGAAAGTTTGATCGTCAAGTGTTTCGATAGTAGTGGTCAAGCAAGTGTCGCAAGATAAAAGTTCAGGTGGAGCCCATTGAATATAATCTAAACTATCGATCGGAACATTGACGATGGCTTGAATAACTCCTGTATTTCCTTCGAGAATTTCGATGACTTCAGGCAGACTAAGTTCAAGGTTTATACCTGGATTGATGATGAAATTATCTTCTAAAGTACAACCATTAGCATCCGTAAGTATAATGTTATAAAATCCTGGTGGAAGATTTTGAAATTGTCCTGAGTTGTCAGTTGGGTTTCCATTTAAGGTGTAAGTATATGGAGGTATTCCTCCTAGGATATTGGAAATGGTAATCCATCCATCATTCGCCTCAAAACAAGTTTCATCGTAAACATTTGCAGTCATCAGTTGCGGGACATTGGTGTTGATAATGACTTCCAGATTATCTGTCGTGATACATCCACTAATTATATCTTGAATAGAAATGGTATAAATTCCAGATTGATTGACTAGTGGATTTTGAGTGGTAGCACCGGAAACGATAGTTCCATTTGAGGTAGTCCAGGTGATTTCAAGATCATCTGTTGAGCCTAAAATGTTTACATTTAAATTGGTTTCAGTCTCACCGCAAAAGAGCGAAATATCTTCCACTCCTTGAGTCAAAGGAATATTTAATAAACTTTCTACAAAAACAGAATCAGTATTTTCGCAGCCATTCAAGGTATCGATTAATTGCAAAGAGTAAAAGCCGCCATTATCAACTAATAAGGAATTTTCATTTTGTCCAATGATTAAATTATTGTTAGCATCGTACCAATTGTAAATGATATTTATCCCTTGTTGAGAGTTAGAACCATCGATTAAGGAATTTGGTTCGTAGCAACTAATGGGGGATGGAGGGTCTAAATTTACAAAGGGATAATCTTGAATATCTGAGATAGTTACTTGATTAAAATTTTGACAACCGGTAATGGTATCTATGGCAATTAAGTCAACAATACTTCCTTCTGTTACTATATACTGAGGTGAGATGATGGAGTTCCAACTATAAATTATATTCGGTTCATTGTCGGTAGTCAAGGTGATGCTACTGACGACACAATCCAAAATGTTGTCAGGGTCAGCATAGATTATAGCGGAAGGCAGATCGGTATTTTCGAATACTTCAACTTGATCTGTAGATGTACAACCACTTACTAGGTCAGTTAATTGTAAAATATAAATTCCTGCTGTCGTCGTTGTGATTTGATTTAGATTAGAAATAAATGTACCTCCTGAAGTGGTCCATTCAAATTCCAAATTTGAACCTAAACTCGTTGAACCATTTAATATTACTTCGGAAATATCGCAAGTGATAAATTGATCAGGTCCAGCGATTGTAGAAGGCGTACCATTTTCTATGTCGATAAAAACACTATCGGCAGCGGTGCAGTTATTGGCATAAGTTGCAGTTAAAAAATACCAACCAGGAGAGTTAGTTGTAGTGGTCAAATCAATAGAAGAAAAAGAATTCGAGCCAGTCCAAAGGTAGTTTCCGATGGCTGAAGAATATCCATTTAAATTTGCAATTGTATTGTTACAAGTTAAAGTACTGCCTATTCCTGCATCAACAGTTTGAGGACAAGAGGAACAAGTCACGGGCGCATTTACTAAAACCGAAGTCATGCAAGTCAGCGTCGTTAAATCTTGCAAATCAAAATTTAAATCACCATTAGTAATTAGAAATGGCCCAAAGTTTTGAGCTGCTCCGTAAGTTCCCGAAAGTGTTCCGTCAGTTGATTGCCAACTCACTCCAATATTTTGTCCACTCACTAAAAGGTCAAAAGTGAAAGTATCGTCGGTATCATCATTGCCCGTTCCGTTGCTATTGCAAAGGATATTTGACAGGGTTGCATTGATCGAACAATCTTCGTTGCAAGGTTCCAGCGTTCCGATATTTTGCTCAGCGGAGCAAAGTGGTTCGTCGGTATCTTGAATTAAAATTTGCACAGAAGATCCATCGGCTGGAAGATTAAATACCCCGCCCGTGGCATAATCAAAAGTACCTTGAGGAGTATTGTTAGCGAAAATTTCGAAACTATTTGCTGCACCCGAATTGACTGCAGAAGCTTGGATATTTATTTCATAAAAATCATCAGCTGGATCGGTGATGGTTCCATTGTTATTGCAATTGACTTCGACTAAATCGAAATTAATTATGCAAGGATCAGAACAAGTTGTAGGAGCATTTATAGAAACCAAAGTTGTACAAGTCAAC
>Ga0209712_10004476_pt1 | contig 11094 bp, 8 predicted proteins | sample ArcOceMetagenome_FD_187443 | JGI IMG/M metagenome (GOLD analysis project Ga0209712, IMG submission 187443) | Marine eukaryotic phytoplankton communities from Arctic Ocean - Arctic Ocean - Greenland ARC118M Metagenome (SPAdes) (version 2) | ecosystem: Environmental > Aquatic > Marine > Oceanic...
TATTTTGCCAAAAGTAACGAGGCACTAGGACTAAATAGAAGTATTTTTAAAAACTGTATTCAAGTAGAGATTGCTGTATTTTTTAATTTAGAGTTGCAGTGAAAATGACCTCTGAACGGGACATTCGTAAATCTTATGAGAATAAAAAGCGGCACGGAAAAACATCCGAAACTACCGTTCACCGTTGCCCCAAACATGTTCTCACTCTCTAACTACTAAGAGACCTTTCAGTTCATTCATTTTATTGCGAATCATTTCGAAACCTTTGATATGCAGAGTTTCATAGGTGATGTGCCGAGGATTTCTCAAATATCAGCCGAGTTGACAAAACTTAGCAAGTCCAAAAGTGCACCTGCACCTATGACCGGCGGGGTCGTATTCGCACATTGTGAAAGCCACACAGAGTTTCCTCCAAACCTATTGATATTTGCGAAGCTTATTGAAGGGAATAATGTTTGTCCAGATTGTCCCTTGAGGAACAATCGCGCTCCCAACAGTGGATTGTCTTATGCCAAGTAAGTAACTAGGGCTTTCGTACTAGTTGATGCTTTTCGCGTACCCACAATCCCATGACTTATTGACGTTTATTAACAAATCATAAATTTTCTAACATCTCCATCATTTTGCAATGCAGTGTTGAATTTGGCACGATGATATGCGAAGATTGTGCCTGTGAACAGATGCATGCGAGAAGAGTAAGTTTATAAATGTCTGTTTAGTCGTTTTCTAGTTGGCGGAATCTCAACTTCTCGACACCCTCTCAAACTTCACCTCGTCTCTCCCTACTAATCAATATCAGGTGCCTTCTATCCTTTCTCTACACATCAGTTCGTGGAGTATGTCCCAGGTCCTCTCGATTGTGGAAGGAGGAAATTCGAGAATGTTGGCTGCCTTGGAAGGCAGCCGCAGGAACCCGAACATTGTCTACTCGTACAATGAAAGATACAACTCCAAGGAATCTGAAAATTACAAGAGACTGTTAAAAGGAAAGGTCTCAAAAATTCAAGGTTTTATGCTACATATTAAAAATCCTAATACCTCAAAGACTAAATATGAAACTAGGATGAGCAGAGGTGCCTCAACGAGAAAAATGGTGAACAGAGGTGCCTCAACGAGAAAAATGACCATGCCTGTAACTGTACAATCTCCGAATCAAGTATCTTCGTTTCCAGCAACGAGAATCGGCATCGAAAATAATGGCCAGGTTCCACAAGCTGTTGCCACGGCAGTAAGCCTTGCATCCCGAAATCTTCTTCGAATGATGCAAGGTCGCGGTGCATCCACGTCCGGTGAAAAGAGGGCAGCAAAACTTCAAAAACAAGCTTCAAGCTTGTTCAACCGAAGCAAGAAAGACTCCGACCGGTCCCTTATGTCGTCGACAGATGACGAGTTCACGATTCCGTCATCTGAAAACCCCGCAACTCTTTTCATGTCGAGAATTAGCGAAGCGTTATCTAGCAGCAGCGACGATTCGAGACGGAGAAAAAATAAGGTCCGTGTATCGAAGTCGCGACCTTTACAACATCCAATGAATAATGGCGACCAACTTGACAGGGCTGGCTGTCGGAATATTCCGACAGCTGGGATCATTAGAGATGCTCATCGATCCAGAAGGCAACCGTCCGAGGCCAAGTTGGCAATTCCTGGCGTGGAAAGCAGTCTGCAGACTCGGCAAGCTTTTAAAGAACGCGCACAGCGCAGTAGTTCCAAGGGGCGTAGGTTGTCTACTCTTCAAAGTGAGGAGGAAAACACCGCGAATCGAATGCCAAACTCAGATGCAACGACGCGAAGAAAATATGTTAATCGTTTCGCAGGGAATGGAGTGGTACCAGTTATCCAGATCTCAGCAGAGCCACAGCGAAGAGCAAGCACGTGCACAGTGGCGCCAGTTATATCAGTGCCTGCCGAGCCCATTCGACGAGCAAGCATATCCGTTCATAAGAAAGACACGGCACCGGTTATTCAGGTGCTAGACTTGCCAGTTGATAGCATTCGCCCTACCAGAATTTCCGGGAATAGTACGGACACTGTGGTGCCGGTTATTCCAGAGCCTGCCGAACCCATTCGACGAGCAAGCATATCCGTCCATAAGAAAGACACGGCACCGGTTATTCAGGTGCACTTGCCAGTTGATAGCATTCGCCCTACCAGAATTTCCGTGAATAGTACGGACACTGTGGTGCCGGTTATTCCAGAGCCTGCCGAGCCCATTCGACGAGCAAGCATATCCGTTCATAAGAAAGACACGGCACCGGTTATTCAGGCGCTAGACTTGCCAGTTGATAGCATTCGCCCTACCAGAATTTCCGGGAATAGTACGGACACTGTGGTGCCGGTTATTCCAGAGCCTGCCGAGCCCATTCGACGAGCAAGCATATCCGTTCATAAGAAAGACACGGCACCGGTTATTCAGGTGTCGGCCTTGCCTGCTGCAAGCGAAAGCATTCGCCGTATCGAGGGGGGGAGGTGTAGTATGGGCTATTCTGCATCAGTTACTCAGATGTCAGCAGAGCCCATTCGACGAGCAAGCATATCCGTTCATAAGAAAGACACGGCACCGGTTATTCAGGTGTCGGCCTTGCCCGCTGCAAGTGATAATGGCATTCGCCGCATCGTTAATAAGAGGGGTAGTATGGACACTATTGTTAATAAGAGGGGTAGTATGGACACTTCGGAACCAGTTATTCCGATGCCAGTCGAGCCAATTCGAATTCCTCGACATCGAAAGAAGGGGTCAATGGATACTTGTTGCGAACCTGGTCTTGACGCGGATGATTACCGAGTAGGTGCTACCAACTCAAATGTAGAAAGTTGCGTGCAAAGAACCGCTGCGGCGGTTACTTCACGCCCATTCCAATTCAATGTCCATGCACCTATAGCTATTTTACGACCAACGACAGAGGATCATCATCTGTCCCGACAGAGCGGAGGGGAAACGAGGCGAAAGATAAATTCCCAAATTCGTTCCCTTTCTGAAAATATGCACAATCATGGTCAACTTTCCATCAAAGTGCCGGCCTATAGAACGAGTACAGCACAGCAGGATTTCACCTCGACTAGAAGACTAAGTGACCCTGCTCATCGATTGCGACCAATCATGGAGAGGTCTAATATTCAAGAACGCGGTCACTCGAACCGTGAGCTGCAAAGAAGTATTCCGCGAAGGAGCCAATTGAGAACGGGAATCACTGCACACATGCCATTGAAGCTAGACCCTTCTGGGACATGGAAAGCAGTCAGTGACATGGTAAGAAATGCAAGTATATATGGACAAAGAGAGAACCACCATAGGGGGCAAATTTATCAATCAGATAAAACTGTATTGGTAGTAAATACATCCGCATCCAAAACGGATGCAATTTACAAGGGCACTCAACAAAACCAGGACAGTATATATGTCGACTCCTCCATAGGTGTAAATCAAAGGCGGAGACCTCGCGGGCTGAATTCTGAAGTAATGATTGACGCTCTGAGCAATAATGTTTCTACTCGGTTTTGAGCGTATCGAATGCGACTTATTATCCTTGGGTTGAGGTGTGTTGGGCCGAACAGAACGAAGATTGAAGATCTGTTTGATGGCAATTATATTTAAAGATTTTGATCATGTACATAATTTATAACAGTGTAAAAGAACATTCATGTAATAAATGTTAGTACTGAACTCGTACAAGATTCGACGACAAGTAGAATATATTGGTGTCTGTCTGTATTTTATAGTTTCTATGAACACATGGCAGTTTTCTTGTTGGAACTCGACTCATGCCTGTACAGAAGTGGAACTTCTGGTTGAGAAGGAAATATCGATCGAGCGAGCCTTCCGCCCCTTGGAACGAGAACGAGAGGGAAGTAATTTGCAGTCGAAGAAATTATAATTCCAGTACATTCGCAATAGCAACTTCGTTGGTGGGAGATTGAGCAACTTCCGTGGGACATCCAGCATTTTCAAATATAACTTGCGTACGTGCAGTTCTAAACATACGTGTACTGTAATTTACTGAGATAATACAAACTTTGAAAAGTGCAATCTAGTTTAGAAAATCGATAATTGCTCTTTTTTGGAAAGAGATTGAGAAGAGACGATTGATATCCGAGTAAAATGGACAGCGACATTGACCAGATATGGCTAGCTCTAAAAGATGAATGTTCAATCGAGTCATATTCCAAAAGCCACAAGTCTAGAAAGATCAAAGAGAGAGACATCTCTCATTTTTGGGAGTCGAAAAAGGCAACAAAAAGAAACATCAGGGAGAAAAGAAAGCCTCCATTCGAACATAATGAGACTGCAGAGGAGTGCAAGGCAGTGGAAAGGATTGAAGCAAAAAACTATGAACAGACTAGTTGTGTTTGTGGAGCAGACTCAGATGACGATTCCGATGAAGAGAAAACGGTTTGTGCAAAGCTTCCGCGGTTTGTAGGCTTGCTACAAAGCGAAAATAAGATCGAAAGGTTGAACGGTTTGCTAGTTCTTAAACAAGAAATCAATTCACTACACCTTGAGCTAGAAGAGGACATCGTACCACCTCTGTCCAACGCCCAGCCTTATAATACTCAGAGCATCGCCTTAACGCACAAACAATACGGTGCTACAGTTTCTGACCTTGCAAAAGGCAATCATGTCAAAGGATGGGATAATTGGGAGAGGACTCTTGTACCTATTACAAAACAGTTCCCTCATCACGACAGTAAAGAAAGAGCAGTCACGTTTAACGCCAACAATCGATCTGAGGCGAGGCAGAGACTTCAAAACATTTTGGACAGCCTCGGTTCATCCTTGTTCCAACAATTTGAAGATTCGACTGAACAATGTCGATCTTTGGCAATCGAGTGTGTTCGTGTGCTATGCCTCTCGGGCCTGGACTTTGGAAAACAGATTGCATACATCATGCCTGCTATTATGTCACGATACCCAGAAACGCTATACGACGAAGAAATGAAAGTGTTTGTCCGTGATACCGAAAACCATGCTTTTTACAAGCGCGGAGGTGCGACCCACAGGGAAGATCAGAAGAATGTCCTCGAAAGAGACGGAAGGCGTGGTCACAACGCAAGAGAGCCGTCGGAAGAGATTCGTTTCGATTTATGCAGTCTGTTGGGATGTTTAATTCGATCTTGTGTACATCTGAATGTTTTATCACTCCTAGATGCATACTTTTCAGATATTATCCTTGCCATTCAGTCTCACTTGCATGATCCTTTCCCAAAGCTCAAGATTGCTGCTGCAGATTTATTGGTCCAAATTTTGAGACTTCCTACCTGGGAAATTGGAGCAAAGTTCTATGCTGTAGCTATAGGAAGGTCCACTCTCCCCCTTTTGAGGCACAAAAGTTCACATGTCCGAGTTGCTTGTATCACTCTGTTAGAGACAAGTATCAGTGTTCCAGACAGAGAGAAGATCAAGGGAGCTGGGTCATCCGCTATTGAAGATCTAGTCGGTTTCAGACAAGAAAACATTCTTCCCATTGCTGCATTCTACAAATCAGACTGCGGTATCACTGTGAATGTTCTTGCGGAACTTGCAATTGACGACAATGCGAACGTTAGATACAGGTGTTGTCAAATGTTGTCATTCCTCATTTGCTGTCTTCCAGACAGGTATGACTTTCAGCAAAGACTTCTCCCTTACCTGCTATCATTTTATAGCGATGAGCACCAACACATCCGACTACATGCAATGCAAGCCATAGAGAACTGTGGCCAGCAATACGAAGCAGAGAATCCCAACGATATAATTGAGAGGCGTCAATACGGAGTGGATGGGGATTGTAGATGCAACTATTCAGATCAACTTCCACCACCTTTCAATCAGAGACCAAGAATCGGAGCAAGGCTCTTTGTGCGAGGAAACACGAAGCGATTCTTCAATGCATTGGTATCAGAACTCAGGAACTGGATGCCCAACACAAAACATCAATCGGCGAAACTTCTTCTTATCCTTGTCGTTTATTGCGAGGAGCATTTGACCATGGACTTTCACAACACATCATCAGGCATTGTCAAAGCGTTGCAATCATGCCTCAGTGCAAACGATAGAGAATCTATAAGCCTCCAACACACTTTGGAATCAATTTTGACAACTATGGGTAGATACGTGGATCCAGATACGTACGTAAAACTGCTACTACCAAGGGTTACTGGCGACGTCGACTCTGGCACGTCTTTTTCAGAAGGAGGAGAACATTCTGAATACTCGTGCGTTGCGAATACAATCGCCCTTCGATGTTTGATCAAAGGATCCTCACCACGAAGAGTTCTCTCGCACTTTTATCTGTTGTTGACATCTCTCTCGTCTCCAAGCGTTCTTGGGCAATGTGCTAACAGACGGACTAGAGTGGAATGCTTGAGGACAGTAGTTACAATGTTTGAGAAAGGATATTCCATTAGTGGCGCACAAACGGCATATTTCGAAGAAACGGGCAGACTTTGTGACAGTAATATCGTTATGCAGCGCTTCAAAGAAGCTATTGCGGAAATTCTCGTGACACACGAGGGCGACGAGACAACAATCGTTCTCGCAAGAACGCTCGAAAAGGCGATTCCATCTGAATTTCACGCGAAAGTAATGCCTCAAGTACACGTAGAAAAATAAGACCTTTGAATAATATTTATTCATAAATTAACCCTTCTTTCTGATCAGTTCTCAATTACTACATCTGGTGCATCTTTCTCCAAACGCTTCAACAAATCAATCTTAACATCATTTTTGATTGCCTTTGATCTAAGAAGAGCATCTAGTCTAGAGATAGGTTTCATTCCATTCTTTCCATCTGCATATCTATACTTTTGCTCAAAAACTAGACTTCCATCAGTGTAAAGACCAGGTGAGAGACGACGTTCTCTCCAAAATGCACCGGATGAATCAGTAAAAAAGTGTTTTGGACTAAAGTTCCAAAGATTGCTGTTGAACAAAAAAGACAAAAGTGAGATTTTGATTTGAGAATCGATTCCTATTGTCCTGGAAAATATGCAGATGTAATCCTGTAATCCATCATCCTGTCGGAAAATTTAGTATGCACGATTATACTCACAGCAATGATTTCTTCTTGATATTATATTCTGCTTCGACCAAAGGCCTCCTTGGAGCAGATGGATCTTCACCTTCATTGAGCTCATCCCTCGGTTTTCCAGTATTTGCATACTTTGAAAACACATCAACCTTGCCATTGACAAACAAATCTCTCACGATCACGTCTCTATTGACATGAAGAAGACGAACATTCCACTTTGAATTGGAGGGTCTCTTCCTTGCATACCATTGGACCTTTTTCTCCGCATCGAGAGGCTGAACGACTCCTACAAACTGCAATTTAGATCCACTGGTTTCAACCTTTGCTGGGCAAACTTCGTCGAACCCTGCAATAGCCTCATCGTAAGCCTTTTCTACAAATTGATCTTCCATTTCTGACCTCAGTGTTTCCATCTCTTCACTTTTCTTTTCCCAACCCTTTCCTACATATTCTGCGTCGTTATCGAGTTCCCTGTCCTTCAAGACTTTCTCCCTTGCTTTCTTTTCTGCCCCAAGTCCAGCCTTGAACTTTGGTACGAATTCCTCTCTAGGGGTGGTCGTTGGGATCTCTTTAGGGAATAAAGTCAGGGATTGAAGAGGAGAGATGAACTTGAGAGTTTTGCTCACTTTTCTGCCCATGTTCATGTCGGTCGGCTTTTTTTGAGCCTGTACGAGTGCTGGTGCCGACAAGAGGAGGAGCAGGATTTGCTTATTCATTTTCGTTTTCTTTCTAGGGATGGCAGGGTGCTGTTGCTATTGATTGATTGATGCACTGTGCAATGCAAAGTGAGTGATGTTTGATGCAACGTGTAGGTTGGAGGTGTGAAGAAGCAGACATGAGTGCAGGCCATCAAAAAGCGAGAGCCCAGATCCTTCAACGACAGACGTGCGTGTCAAGAAGAGAGGTTGCGAAAATAGATATAGGTTAATAACCCCAAATGAAAGTGTTCCAATGCAGAGTTTGATACTACCGTACTACTTCATGTCATCGTAATCGATACCGATACTACTATTACCAGCAAAGATACACCGCCAAGAAGCTTGCGAAAAGAAGGAACAGACCTGAAGATTGCACCACATTATCTGCAGAATATTCTCTGGAAACCCTAACGCCTACTATGGTTGCTAACTACGTGATTCATTCAGTGCAATAGGATCGATGATTTTTAGAATGGAGCGGTGTTATATGCGGACCTTACTTTACATTTGGTAAAGCATTGGACAGACACAGACACTCGTAAATTAACGCAAATTCAGAATGGGGTATCTAGACTGATTATAATTCATTCTAAGAACAGCGCAAATGCATTTTATTTAGAATTTTGCCATGATCTCTGCCATTTTCACAACAGAATATTCCTTCTCCCCTATCTTGATTTCATTTCCAGCAAAGTCCATAAATTTGACCTCGTCCCCAGCTTCAACACTCATGGCTATGAGATCGCCACTTTCTACCATTCTTCCTGGTCCAACCTTTACTACAGTACCAGTGGAAGGACGCTGCTGAGCGGTGCCACTTCCCAAAATCAATCCTCCGGCCGTCTCAAGCTCTCTGGTCTGCACAAGTACCAAAACGTTCTCGTTTACTACTTCGACATTATCTACACTCAATGGACCTCCCTTAAATTTGACAAGAATATCAGTATCACGGATTAGACTGTGGGTCTCTCCATCAATTCCAAGTTCTGTGCCATCATATTGTCCATAAATTACGCTATCACCTTGCTCTACAGGCATTGGAAATGGTATTCCAGAGTCGGGATGAAACTTACCCGGTCCCACTGCCGCAACAATTCCCTCGGTCTTTACAACTTTTGACTGCATCACGATGATACGATATCAATTATTCAAAATAGTGAGTAGATGAACTTCGTGAATTACGTGTACATGTACGAGCGAGTAAACCGTAAAAAATATAAAGGGAATAGGCTTACATACCTTATTTGAGAGCAGAATACCAGTGTCAGTTTGTGCCTCATCTTCAGTCTTTTTTATCAAGATGAAATTGTTTACAGGCTTTACTGTCCCATCAATTTTCCATCCTTCAAGACTTTTGGCGTTCAATGCCTGTGTTCTGGAAACTCCATTGACGGATGGGGCGAAAGCGTTGCAGCTAGAGGCAACGAGGAGAGTTGTAGCAATTGTCAAAAATTTCATTGTCTATTCAACTGGTTTAAGTTAATTTTCTTCACCAACAACGCAGGTATGTTATGATAGTATTGTTGAATGGCAATGGTCTTTACTACTGGATTACTACTGTACTGGATTACTGTCGGGGTTTGCTGCTTGCTTGTTGACAGTCGACCAGACCGATCAATTTCTTTCGAGGCATTCGTGATAGCATGTTATCCATGTCGGGATACCTTCGTGCGTCACCTACTAGCTAGCACCCTCCAGTAGTGTATTAGGTAATGAGCGTCGGTCGACTGATTGAAAAAGAGTTCTACGGTACCTATCAATACTGCATGATACTACGTATTGTATGATATGTATGTACTGCAACAACGCAACAACGAACATCACCCATCAAAGATAACAGTAGACTACTGATCATTATAAATTTACATTTGCAATATGAAGTTATTAGCTCTTTCAACTCTATTGGCAACTGCTGGACAAGCCAGTGCATTTGCACCATCATCGACACACTATCGCACTACCAGTCTCATGGCGAATGTGTTGGAAGGGAAAGAAATCGAGAAAGACTTCACCCCGATAAATAATATGCTTTTGGTAAAGAGGGCTGAAATTATTGATCAGACTGGTGGAGGATTGTTCCTCACTGGAAAGGTTAGTTCAGTAGATTTGATATGATTTGATTTGATATGTTTATTTGTTTATTTGCTTTGCTTCGTTTCAACTATCAATACTACACTACAGTAATCTAATGAGTTCAATTCAAATACAACTGCAACCAGCAAAAAATTAACAAATCCGAGGGTGTAGTCACCGCTGCTGGAGATGGAAGAGTAAATTCAGAATCTGGATTCAAATCACCAATGCCTGTATCAGTTGGAGATATGGTATCATTTGGAAAATTCGACGGTGAAGAAGTACAATACAATGGAGCAACGCATACACTCATTCGCGACGACGATATCCTTGTCAAATACCCAGTTGGAGGAGAGAGGACAGTGGAAACGGCAGAAGTTATCTGGGATAGTGTATTAGTCAAAGTTATCAAGCAGGAGATTGAAGAGACTGGAGGAATTTTGATTGCTGCTACTACAAAAAAAGCAACAAAATCAAGCACCGCAGAGGTTTTGAAAGTTGGTCCTGGCAGAATTGCCTTCAATGGCGCATTGATGGAAATGGATGTTGCACCAGGGGATATGGTCAAATTCCGTGACTTTGCAGCACAAGAGGTTACCATTGGAGACGAGGATTTCGCTGTCGTGAGAATGAATGATCTTCTTGCTAAGTTTTAGGTGGAATTCACATATGCTGTATGTGTATGTGTATAGGACTACGTGTAGCTACAAATTGTTGCTATAATGATTATTATACTTTGAACTTCTTTATCCTTTTTTAGGCTTAGGGGTTGCGCTGCGGGTGTTAGTGCTGGTACTGGTGATGGATTGCTGGTAGCGCTATTGGAGCGCTTTGCTTTCTTTCTTCGTGGCGCCCATGACAAAAATAAAACTTTCAAGCCTCTCAAGCTGATAATCTCAATTGCAGATGTGATGTTATAATAACGGCACTTCGACAAGTGGTAGGCGCTACGTAGCCTAAAACTTGAAAATGAATGACTACAAACAACATAACAGTAGTAGGTACCTGGTAGTACCGTAGTATCAACAGAATGGTTGTAAAAGGGTGCGGTTTCAATTTTTGCTCCCTTCCATTCTCTTCTTATCCTTATTCTTTGCGTAAGAGACATCATAACCTATAACAATGACGCATCAATATATTGAAAGCTATGATGATAGCAAGAAGAATCATCAACCAAGAAGGAAGCATCAACCAAAGTCAAAATGGAGGAATTTGAAATTGGACGCAGCAGGAGAGACGCAAAACAAAGCAACTTTGCACAACACTTTTCCCACAATACCGGTACCCGGTACAACTGTTCTCCAGAGTTGTTTGCACCA
>Ga0209712_10004478_pt1 | contig 11089 bp, 7 predicted proteins | sample ArcOceMetagenome_FD_187443 | JGI IMG/M metagenome (GOLD analysis project Ga0209712, IMG submission 187443) | Marine eukaryotic phytoplankton communities from Arctic Ocean - Arctic Ocean - Greenland ARC118M Metagenome (SPAdes) (version 2) | ecosystem: Environmental > Aquatic > Marine > Oceanic...
CAAATCCAATATGACCAATTACTCTTGTCGGTTAAGCCAAACATTCTTTTCAGCCAACAAGAAATCAAATTTGGTGAGTCTTGTGAATGTCAACAGGTAGCGCTTAGTACATACAAATTGGTGCAAAATACTAAGTTGAAGGCGCCCAATGGCACAGCCAAAATCACTTATACATCAGGCTCCACTGGCACACCCAAAGGGGTCTGTTTAAGCATCAAAAATCAAATGGCAGTGGCTAATGCACTGGTCGCCAGTATTGGTTTGCAGAATCCCCGACATTTGTGTTTGTTACCCTTGCCAACCTTACTTGAAAATATCGCTGGCGTGTATTGCCCAATGCTAGCTTCTGGCACGGTTGTAATAGCTAATGATGCAGATCGTGGGTTTGAAGGTAGCCGATTAGTTGACCCCCATGCGCTGTTAAGTTGCATCAGTAAAACTCAGCCAAATAGTTTAATTTTGGTACCTGAGTTACTTCAGGTACTGGTAATGGCAACCAAGAATAACTGGCAACCACCATCGTCACTTAAATTTATTGCTGTGGGTGGTAGCCGAGTGTCAGCTTCAATGTTGGCAGACGCCAGAAGTATAGGTTTACCTGTTTATCAAGGTTATGGATTATCAGAATGCAGTTCTGTTGTCTCTATTAATACGCCCCATAACGATGACGTATTAAGTGCAGGGACAGTATTGGAGCATTTAAAAGCAGAAGTCATTAATGACGAGTTAGTCATAACCGGTAATGCCTTTTTAGGATACTTGGAAGACGCTAACTCTTGGTACAAAACCCAGGTCTTTACTGGGGATATCGCAGATATCAAAAATAACAAGATTTACATTCAAGGTCGTATCAAAAACACCATCATCAATTCTTTTGGTCGGAATATTTCTCCTGAATGGATTGAATCTGAATTACAGGCGACAGGCTTATTTTTGCAGTCTGTGGTGTTGGGTGATGCTCGACCTTTTTGTATAGCAGTTTTAATACCCATATCAGAGCAAATTATCAAATCTGTTATTAATGACGCTATCAATAAAATAAATAGCCACTTACCCGATTATGCACAAATTAAGGACAATATAATCCTGACTCAAACCATGGGATGTGAAGATGGGTTGTATACCGCCAATATGCGTCCGAGACGTGAACAAATTAATCAATATTACCAAGCAAAAATTACTGCGATTTACGCTAATCACGGCAAACGTGTGATGGTAAAAAAAGGAAAAAACACAATGAGCTTATATCAAAGGCTTTTAAACGAAACGACCACTGAGCGGGATTACTTGTTGTCGTCTCCCATTATTAATCGCTGCTTATCTGGGGATATTGAAACTGCTGACTATGTGGCATTTTTAAGTCAAGCTTATCATCACGTTAAACATACAGTGCCGTTGTTAATGTTGGTGGGCAGTCGTTTACCTGAAAGCAAAGAATGGTTGCGTGAAGCAGTTGCTGAATATATTGAAGAAGAATTAGGCCATCAAGAATGGATACTAAACGACATTGCAAGCTGTGGTTACGACAAAGAAGAGGTGCGTGCAACCCAGCCTTCAATGGCCACAGAGTTGATGGTCGCATATGCCTATGACATGGTGAATAGAGTTAACCCTCTTGGCTTTTTTGGGATGGTACACGTATTGGAAGGCACAAGTATTGCGATGGCCGATAACGCAGCTAGCAATATTAAAGAGGCTTTAGGTTTACCTAAAAAAGCGTTTAGCTATTTGGTTTCTCACGGCTCATTAGATATCGAACATGTAAAGTTTTTTAAAACCTTAATGGACAAAATCGATTGTCCAAAAGAGCAAGCACTGATCATTCAAAGTGCCAAACGTTTTTACGTGTTATACGGCAACATCTTCAGAAGCCTAGAAGTGTCTGCTAGCAAAATGGAGGCAGCATAACCTTGCAACATGCAAATAATATTAAGACTTGCTTAGTCACTGGTGCATCAGGTGGCATAGGCGGAGCCATTGCCAAGGTCCTTTGTGAAAACGGCTACCATGTTTTTATCCAAGGGCGTAACCAAGAAAAACTTGAACAGCTTAAACTTTCAATGACCGAAAATTGTGAAATTTTGGTTGGTGATTTAAACAAATCAGAAGATCGTGCGCAAATTCTTGCTCTGGCTTTTGCCAATAAACCTATCGATTTATTAGTTAATGCTGCAGGTTTATCTAGTTTTGTTGCATTTGAAGCGTCTAAGCCAGAATTAATCAACAATTTGATGCAGACCAACTTGATAACCCCCATGTTGTTTACTCAGGAGTTTTTGCTCAAGTTTAAGTCGATCACAATGCATCACTCTGACCAAGCCCCGCTCAACGTTATTCAGGTAGGTTCGGCCTTTGGTTATATTGGTTACCCTGGATTTAGTAGCTATTGTGCTTCCAAGTTTGGTTTGCGTGGATTTACTGAGGCTCTTGCTCGTGAATATGCTGATACCAGTATTCGTTTTGGATATTTTGCACCCCGTGCAACCCATACCAATATAAACCCTGCCAATGTTGACGACATGAATATAGCCCTTGGCAATGCAGTAGATAGTATTGCCAGCGTAGCTAAAGCCTTTATGATTTTTCTAAACAGTAAAAAACGAGAGCAAGTAGTCGGTTGGCCAGAAAAGTTTTTTGCTCGAATAAACGGATTTATTCCCAAATTAGTCGACAACGCCATTCAGTCTAAACTTTTCATTATTAAGCGTTATTTAAAACAGTCATCACAACCATGATTATTTATTTTACTTTAAAGAGGATATTCCTATGACATTTACTAAAACATTGACCAAATTTGGGATAGTAGCTTTATTAACTACATCTTCGTTAGCTGCAATATCTTTTTCTAGCTTTGCGGCAGAAAATTTTAATATGCAGCTACTCAACCTTCAACAACACTGGGTACAAGTAAATTATCAACTTATTGATGATGCTCAAGAAGATGGATTTGAAAACCTTGTTAAACGAGCCCAAGCTTTAGTGGCAGCGAATCCCGAAAATGCGAACGGACTAGTCTGGCTGGGTATTATAGAGTCTAGCTATGCTGGGGCGAAAGGAGGCATAGGTGCTTTATCTTTAGCTAAAAAGGCGAGAAAAGCCCTTGAAGAATCGATGAAAATTGACGACTCAGCGCTTAATGGTTCGGCTTATACCAGTCTAGGCACGCTTTATCATAAAGTACCTGGTTGGCCACTTGGTTTCGGTGATGACGATACTGCCAAAGAAATGCTAGAAAAAGCGATGTTAATCAATCCAAATGGTATTGATTCAAACTACTTTTATGGTGAGTTTTTATTTGACGAAAAAGAATATACAAAAGCAAAGAAACACTTAATGTTGGCCCTTCAAGCACCTTCGCGGCAAGAAAGACCTCTAGCAGATGAATTTAGGCGTGAGGAGATTAATCAATTAATGGTCAAAGTTGACAAAAAGATCAACAGAAATTAATACTGCCAATTGTTGCTTGTAAGGCTCCCTACAAGCAACAATTGGCAACGAGCGCCTCATTAAATTTCACAACAAAAAAGTGATGGGTTTGGAATGAACATCCATGATGTTTTTATACATTGCCGCCCAGATATCATTGTCCTTCCAATACACTGATCTTAATTTCTTTGTTAATAAACTTTCTATTGTTGAGACAAACGATAAATGAGTATGGCCGTTTTCTGTATGTTTTTGACGAAACTCGACATATCCGCCACTTCATCTTTAGTGTGGCCACCACTGCCCATTAAGCCCAAACCATCGAGAGACATATCCACATGAGATGCGGCGAAAGAAATATCGGCCGCCCCTGCGTTACGAGGATTGACTGCCACAATTAATTCGTAACCCAAATCCTCACTCACTTGGCTATACAATGCCAGTAAATCCAAATTCCCAGGGGTTTGCCCCATCGGCGGATAACCTGGGTGAAACTCTAAAACGGCTGAAGTATGTCGCAGGCTTTGCGAGACAATCTTTTGCATAATTACTTTAGCCCGTTTCAGTTGCTCTGGGCTGACTGCGCGGATCCCACCCTTTACCAGTGTGTCTTTTGCAATGACATTGGTTTTACCAAATGCGCTAAAATTGGATTTGTCGTCTTGCTGGGTAACTCTAGTTCCACCGGCTATTACACCGGGGTTAAAGGAAAGCAACTTTTCATGCTGAAGCTGAACACGAAATTCATTCAAAATACGTGCTGTTTCAAAAATCGCACCGTCGCCGTTTTCATCCGTAAAAATTTGTGACGAATGGGCAGGTTTGCCTTTTACCGTCAGTGACCAATTAACCGAACCACGACGTGAGGTCACTGCAGTGTTAATGTTGCTGTCTCCATCTTCAAATCCCAAAGCAATATCAGCCCAAATCGCTGCGTCAATGATGGCTTGTTTTGAAAGCGATAACGGTTTGCCACTTGATTCTTCATCACCCGTCATGACCACTTTAATATTTAATTGTTGCAACAAACCTTGCTTTTGTAGTGCTTGTAAAGACGCTAACATGATTACATCACCGCCTTTCATGTCAGTCATTCCTGGTCCAACTATATGACCATTAGCAAGCTTTGTAATAGTTTGAAAATCATCATCTTTGGCAAATACAGTATCCAAATGCCCTATCAACAATATTTTTGCTGCATCTGGATGACTGGTTGATTCATAAGTCGCAATCAAATGTCCGGCTCGGCCGAACGTATTGCCATCAAGCCACTCAGTAGTAAAGCCCAGAGCATCATATTTTTGTTTCAGTAGCATACCTACTTGCTTAACTCCGGCGAAATTCATGGTGCCGCTATTAATGTTGACCAGCTGTATAAGTAAAGCCGTTGACTCGTCGAGTTGGGTATCAACATGTTGGACTATTTGCTGTTCTACGTCCTGATTGGCAGTAACATATGTAGAGCATAAACTACATAAAAGAAGTAATAGTGAGGGTTTGTGCAACATATTAGAATGTTCTCGGTCGGAAATATTCAAACAAAATATTACGCTAGCTGTCGCCAATATGCATCCCCATGTATTTATCATTGGCATGCATTTTTTTTTGTCAGTGATAAGTTAATAGAAACGTCAGTATGTTTTTTCATTAACAGCTTTAATAAAGTTGTTAATGAGTCGCTAGAGCAGGGTGCGCACTTTTTATTTATTCTACTTTTGCACCTGATATTTCTGCCTAACAATTATTACAATAAACTAAATGCCGTTTTTTATCTGGAAGACTTATGTGTTTGTCGTACCAACAAAGTAATAAGACCGTTAGCGCTAACGGTGTAGTATTTCACTATTCCCTTGATGGTGAAATCTCCAATCCGGTATTGGCTCTAGTGAACATGGCCAGTGTTAATTTAACCGCTTGGGAGCCTGTATTGCCGACTCTGTTACAGTCATATCGTATTTTACGTTTTGATATTCGCGGAACCGGCAAAAGTGCTTGGGGTAAAGACCATGAGTTTACTTTCTCTCAGTATGCAGACGATTTAGCCGCTATTATGGATGCTTTACAGATACCCAAAGCGTTTGTACTGGGTGTGGCTTATGGTGCTAGAACAGCGGCTCAGTTTGCATTGCGTCATGAAGAAAAGTTGACTGCCTTAGGTTTATTTGACGTAGCGTTAACACCCCCGGTCGAGCAATCAGAGCAAAAGGCTTTGGGAGCGCAAGCCAGACAATTGTTAGCCGCAGCTGGTGTGCCTGAGGCTGTGCCTAAAAAGTCATGGCGATTTTACGAAAATAGAGACGCTGCGTTTAATGCACATACGGCTCATCAACATGAACCCGATACGTCTGAAATGTTGGGCAATATTAAGGTGCCGGTACTTGTGGCATGCGGTCGCCAAGACATGAATTTGCCTGAAGCGCGACGCATCGCTAATGCTATTCCTGGTGGCAAGTTTGAACTGATGGAGATGACAGGACATGGTTCACCTTTTTATCGGCCTGCGCTTTTTGCCAGTATGCTGAATAATTTTAAGCACCAGTTAATGCTATGATTTTTACTGGTGTGCTTTCGTTAAACGCCGAAAGTACCAGTAAAAATAATGGAGGGAGAATTTCATAGTAACGAAATTCCTCCTCCATTAACTGCTAGGTTACGCTTGGCTATAAATTACGGGGTGCTTAAAGAATAATACCCCCCGCTTATGGTGTTTGCCATCGTCATAGTGTTGGCCACAATAAGCTCCATAAAATCAATATTACCTAACTGGGATAAGAGAAAACCACTTTAGTCGAAATGCACTAAAGTGGCCTTCAGGATATTAAAACCAGTTGTATTTGAAGTTGACACCAGCCCAGCGCGGTGGATTAACTACGTAGATAGAGTAGTTACCAAAGTCGCTGATATCATAACCAAATGTCACGGCTTCTTTGTCAAATACATTATTAACAAATACACTGGCTTCCCAAGTTTCGCCAGAGAAATAGCTCAGCCTGAAATTTGTCAGTGCATAATTACCGGCTTCAGTAGCCTCGGAATTTATCAGGTTAAAGTACTCTTTACCTATATAATTGGTTGATAGCTGGGCAGCGATCCTTGCGCCGTCTAGTTCCCATTCTTTACGAATAAGAACGTTTGCGGTGATCTCAGGTGCCAGCAGAGCCTTCTGATCTTCAATGACATTCGCTCCATCATTTGATGCGCCATTAACTTCGGTATCAAGTACACTTAGACCAAACAAGAAATCCCAACCGTTATCAGTGGCGTAAGTTAATTCAGCTTCACCACCCATAAAAGAGGCTTCAGAATTGATCAATAAACTGGTTGTGCCCGAAAAGAAGAAACCCTGATAATTGTCATAGTCATAATAAAACACGCTGGTATTAAAACGTCCATTACCATCGGCAAAACTAGTTTTAGAACCAATCTCATAAGATGTCAGCACTTCAGGTTCGAAACCCACCTCAGACGCTAAGCTTGCACCATCTGAAGGTGTATTAAAGCCACCTCCTTTGGTGCCTCGGTTATAACCAACGTAAAATAATTGTTCATCACTTGCTTGCCAGTCTAACTGTAGCTTGCCAGAAAATTCTGAATCGGTACGATTGAAATCATAAACATCACCGGTATAAAGAAAGTCTGAACCATCAGCAAAGACAGCTCCTTCTCCGGTAAGCTGATAGGACAATTCTTTATCATCTTCGGTCCAACGCAAACCGGCAGTTAACAACAAGTCTTCCCTTAAATCTATATCTATCTGCCCGAATATTGACACAGTGTCCGTTTCAGAATCAGCCAAATATTTTGGCAGATAACCATCTGATGGAAACTGAAAAGCCCCACTAAATTTATTCTTAATATTCAAAAAATACACACCACCGGTCCAACGAAGCTTGTCAGCATCACCGTCAATCCGTAATTCCTGCGAGAGTTGATCTACTTCAGCGGTAGCAACATAAGTCACCAGATTAAGTGCTGAGCTGTCATCGTCTTCGCGGTACTCTTTATCGCTGGTGGTAAAGTCAGTAACACTCGTGAGGTGAATACCATTACTGAATTCAGTATTGAGTATTGCAGTTAAGCTACTCGATTCACGGTCAACACCGCCATCAAAATCAAACGCACCGTCATGCACTCCGCCAATACCATCATCGAGCTGACCGTTACGAGGGTCGAAAAGGCTGCCTGAAGTGAGCGCACTTTTATCCCCATCGAAAAACCCCTGGAATTCTTCTAAATCACCATTTGCATCATAACGAATACCCGCTCCGCAGTCGGTATCCCCTGATTGACAAAACACAGGACCATCGGCGGTCGATTTGGTGGCACGGTTGTGATAAACCCCACCTCTGGTATCGATATCAGTCATGCGGCCAATCATTAACAGTGATGTTTCATCGCTTATATCCACATTGAGCATTCCACGAACAGACGTTGTATCATCTGATCTGTAGTCCGGCCCGATAGCGTTTGAAACATAACCATCGTCTTTATTATCAAAGATTGCCAGACGCCCCTGAACATTGTCACTTATCGCACCACTGACAAAACCGGTAATACCGAATTGTCCATATTCTGCTACCGTCAAACCAATTGAAGATTCAAAATATTCGGTAGGCTTGTTACTGATGAAATGTACCAGACCGCCTGTTGCATTTCGGCCATACAATGTTCCTTGAGGACCACGTAATACTTCTATACGTGCAAGATCGAATGATGGTGCACCCGAAGCTCCAGGAGAAGATAAATACACTTCATCGTTATAAATCGCAATAGGCGCTTCCTGACCTTCGGCAAAATCACCCTGATTCACACCACGAATAGAAAACAGTGCAATATTAGAGGTATCACCGGTATTACTGGTTGCAACCAATCCTGGTGTTTGTGCCGCTACATCCATGCTGTTATCCCAACCAAGGGCTTTTAGCTGCTCATCGTTAAAAGCGGTGACAGATACCCCCACTTCCTGCAAGTTTTGTACACGCTTTTGCGCGGTAACTACAATTTTTTCTGTTAAAAGTTTAGCGTCCGCAACGCCCGATAAAGAGACCGAAACTGCTGCTGCAAGTGGCAGCAATTTATGTTTTTTCCAACAAAAATTAATCGAATTACTCATCTCAAATTCCTCGTGTTATTGTATTTTATAAAGTTAAATCTTTGGCAAATTTATATTTTGCTCTGTTCTTATTGTGTTTTTTAAGTCTAAATTTTTTATTATGGCGCGCAGTCAATTCTAGTGAGTGACACTCTTTTTATGGTTAGCCAATAGGTTGTTGTTATGTCAAGAAGGGTGATGTAGGGCTGTGAATAGGATATGCAGGTCGATGTTGGTTAGCTTAAAAATGTATTGCAACATAACTAAATTAATAAAATTTTCCAGTCAAACATCTAAAAAGTGATATAGCTTCTTTCTTATGTTTCTAGGTACTTGAAGTCGCAGCGTAAACCATTCAGAAAGCAAGGAGAGGAATTTGTCGAATTAGGCTTTACTGGCTGCGCCATTAATTGATGCCGTTTTAATATATGCCGATTTTCTAATTTGATTAGCACATTCGGCTAATACAATTGCGCCAGCAGTAGATACATTCAAAGAGTTACCCATACCAAACATCGGAATATGTATGTGTTGATGGCTCAGTTCTAATGTGGGCTCACTCACACCTTTACGTTCGTTACCAAACACCAACACGCAGCGCTGCGGGTAGGCAACATCGTTATAATTAACCGACTCGTGACATAGCTCAACACTGTAAACCGCATATCCCTGGTCCAATAATGTTTGTAAGCTTGAAGTGGTGCTATCACTGTATTCAACGCAAACCCATTTCGCTTCATTTCTAGACGCTTTATTTAACTTTTTATCTGAAATGGTTAGCTCGCCGCAGACAATGACTTTCTCTATAGCAAACGCGTCAGCTAAGCGAATAAATGCACCGATATTATGACTGTTAGTGACGTTGTCTAGTACCACGATTAAAGGGATCTTTGGCTTAGATGGGTATTCATCACGAAGGGGTTTATTTTTTCGAAGGTCTTCTTTGGTGAGTTGTATTTTTTGGGGCACGGTTTTTCTCTCTTTATTAAATATTTATGCGCTGCGCGCACGGCATATCGATAACTACTCCTGCGTTATTCTACCTTGCGCCATCCTTGTTGGTCCCATGCCTTTTTCAGACGAATCCCTTCGTTCAACCTACTTTTTTGCTACAGCCAAAAAAAGTAGGCAAAAAAGGCCGCGCGGTGACCCTTTGCTGACTAATAGGACAATTGAGTTGGGTGCCCGGCTAAGTTTTGCGACTAAGTTTTTGGCTTCGTTTATTTTAAAGATAAAAATGGCAAAAAAAAAGCCTGATTGAAAATCAGGTTAAAAAAAATCACACATAAAAACTGCATACTCAGTGGAGCAGTAACAGCATAAGTTCAAGTATTGTTAATTGTTTTTCAATTAATGTCGTCAAGTCTTAGGCAGAGTGTTTTAAGTTCAGTAGCAAAATCAAGATGTCATGTTAATTGATAGACTATAAAAATTTATGTCAGTTTTCATGTCGATAAGTTATCAAATATAGGGTAGATTTTAGGATCTTGTTAAATTTAACTATTATTTTTCTGAGTGATCTCAGTGGTGAATATCTTTTAGTCTTTTATCTATGGATTATAAAAATTCATGCTAGTTATATATCGCTAGCGGGTAAAAATAAGTAGTAAACAATTTAGGGATCGAACTTGGAACGTCCTACTAAAGAACAGGTTAGAAGATTGCCAATGTATGTTGGTCTAAGCATTACCAATATTGAAACTATCGAAACCGAATTAGATGCGGCTAAAGCTTTAAAAGAGTTAGAAACTGAAGTTTGTCTTGGGTTTGATACTGAAAGTAAGCCAATTTTTCGTAAGGGTCAAACTAGCCCTGGCCCCACCTTGATTCAACTTGCAACAGAAAAAAAGGCATTTCTATTTCCAACTAGGTTTCCTTTTGCCGTGTCTTCGGTTGGGGCTATCTTGTGCAACCCAAGTATCCAAAAGGTTGGATTTGGAATTAAGGGGGATAACAAGGAACTGCGTAATAAACTCAATATTAATATTGTAAACACGCAAGACTTATCTATTGAATTAAAGCATATAGTGGGTGACGAAAATCAGATTGGAGCTAGGGCTGCGGTGGCAATGGTACTTAAATCTCGACTAGGAAAGGGGGCTCAGAAGTCAAATTGGGGACAATACCCACTTCTCGAGCATCAGATATTATATGCAGCAAATGATGCTCATTCTGCTATTTGCGTTAAAAATTTATTAATTGAATATGGATTATTAAAAAACATAGCTTTGCAAAGTTGAACGACTGCATATCATGACTTATCTAGACTGCCATGTTAAGTCATGGTGGCAGCAACAGAACAATTTACTCGATAGCATCCAAGTGAAAATTGACAATCAGTTTCGACTCGCCACACTCATACGTGAAATCCATGTCTCTGTTTTAAATAACCCGAACTCAGGTTAAATATTTTAGCCTTTTTTATCACTTATGATTACCATTCAAAATGACGATGAATTATTTTTTTATCATATTGTCAGCTTTTCTGTTGATGGCATTTAGAAATAGTGAGCATGCTGTTGAGGAGACTCCTTTGGCGGCTTCTGGGTTGCAGTTTGTAGCGCCGATTAT
>Ga0209712_10004481_pt1 | contig 11083 bp, 5 predicted proteins | sample ArcOceMetagenome_FD_187443 | JGI IMG/M metagenome (GOLD analysis project Ga0209712, IMG submission 187443) | Marine eukaryotic phytoplankton communities from Arctic Ocean - Arctic Ocean - Greenland ARC118M Metagenome (SPAdes) (version 2) | ecosystem: Environmental > Aquatic > Marine > Oceanic...
TACACATGCCAGACTTTAACGGTATAGATTTTATAAAAGCATTAAAAGATCCGCCAAAAATTATATTAACAACTTCCGATTCTAAATTTGCGATAGAAGCATTTGAATATGAATTTATTATCGATTATTTACTAAAACCATTAGAATTATCTCGTTTTAAAAAAGCAATTCTTAAAGCTCAAAAGAAGAGTGTCGAGTTACTGGAGGATAATAATAAAAAGTTAGATAATCCGAATGATTTTTATATAAATATTGATAGACGTTTAATAAAAATTGATCTACCAAGTATCTATTTAATTGAAGCAAAAGGAGATTATATACATATAAAAACAGAAGATAAAAACTATGTTGTGCATTCAACATTAAAGAAAATAGAAGAAAAACTTCCAGATGCGCTATTCTTGAAAATTCATCGTTCTTATATTATTAACATCAAAAAAATTATAGATATAGAAGATAATAGTGTTCTAATTAAAAAAGATGTAATACCTGTTAGTCGGTCTAAAAGACCTGAATTAATGAAGCGTTTAGATTTACTTTAGCTCTTAATACTCGTCTTTAATAAGTTTCATTTCATCTACACCAAATATCTTTTAGGCGTTTTCTTAAAATAAATAGCTAAAACACTTCGTACCTTCCTGATGTAATCCATTAATAAACAGATACATCATGAAAAAATTCTTCCTTCTTTTAATTACGGTAGCAATTACATCTGTAAATGCTCAAACGTACCAAACTCCAAAAGATTCAACTTACGATTGGAAAGAAAGTTCAACTACTTTTAATGTTGTTGAATCGCAAGAACCAACTAATAACTTTTTATTAGTAAATGATCCTTTCTTAGATGATAATGCAGAATATAGTCTTTCTGACTCTGAATCGGATACAGATATTAAAATAGAATTCACTGCAGACACTTTTGATGTATCTCTAATAGAAGATAAAGGTGAAAAGGTATTGGATTCATATAATCGTAATAATTTAGAAACAATAGATATTGACTTTGGTACAGTAGCTGATTTTATAATCTTTACAGGAACAGGAGCAGTGGCAAATACGGGTGTGTCCACAGTTACGGGTAATGTAGGCTCTAATGCAGGTGCAATAGCCGGTTTTGGATCACCTTCGGTTTTAAACGGAGTGATAGAGAGTGCGAATGCAGTAACGCTGCAAGCTTCGATCGATTTGGCAGCGGCTTGTATTGAGCTTCAAAGTATACCAGCAACAATAACAGATCACAGTGGTGTTTTTGGCAGTATAGCCGGAGAGACTATTTTTACAGGTGTATATTCTATTGCAGCAGCTGTAGCTATTACTGGAACATTGACTCTTGATGCTCAGGGAGATCCAGATGCCATGTTTATTTTTCAAATTACTGGAGCACTTAACTCAGTTGCAGGTGCGACGGTTCTTTTGGCTAATGGAGCATCGTCTGACAATGTATTTTGGATTGCCGTTGGTGCGGTGGGTCTAGGTGCAAATACTACGATGATTGGCACTACGATAGCTTACCCTGGAGCAGTATCATTGGGAGCTGGAGGCAGTATTGATGGTAGATTGTATGCCACTGTTGGAGCGATTGCGACCGATTCTTTTGAAGCTACAATTCCTGTACCTGCTGAATCTGATCCTGTTTCTTCTGGTAATGAAGGTGGTTTAGAAAGTAATGGTGATTTAGCAAGTTTAATCGCTAAAAGAACTTTTAAGAGAGAAAAAGAAGGAAATGTATTACATCAAAAACAAGCTCAAAATTTATTCAATAAAAATATACTGAAAACAACGACATTAATAGATTATTTGCCAGAAACAGGCGTGTATCAAACAGAAGTTGCACACGTATCTAGTCCAGAAGATTTATTAAATATAACAAATGCAACAGAAGTTTTATCTATCGATTATTATCAAGGTGAAACAAGAATTTCTGCTGTGTTGGCGACTATTACTGAAGGCAAAGTTTACGATCATTCCAAAGTAATTTGTGACAGATTAAATAATTCTAGTTTAGAAGATATTAGAACAGTAGAAATCAGAAATCATAAAATTATTAGTTCTAAAATTAAAAGACCAGCTGGACAAATAGAAAAAACGTTAAGTTTTTCAATAAAAATGGAAGGAAATGAAGACGAGCTATTTAGTTTTTGGAATATAGATCAATTTCCAGCAGGTAATTACCAAAATTATCAAATATGGGGAAATTCTTATCCCCAAATATTTTCAATTGCAAATTTTATTATTAATAGTCATACTTCGAGAAACGGATTAATAAGTACACAAATAAACGATGTATTACCAAACGTTTTTGTAAAATCAGGAAATTACTCTAACGGTGTTGTAAATTTAAATATTGTAAATAAAACAGAAGAAAAGTCAGTATTTTTTGTTGGAAATATAGCAGAAACAGAAGTTTCGGACCATGTTGAGGTATCTAATACTTTTACTCTTTCTGGAGCTTACGATGAGGTTTTAGCTATAGAAACAGGTGTTTTATTTGATATCGGATTTTCCTTGAGAACAAATTCTACGGATCAAAAAGATGTACTATATTTAGCGGATGGACCTTGGGGGTTAGATTACTTAGAAGACTTCGCTACGGTTACAAATTTTGAAGTAAATACATCAGAAAAAGAATATAGCGATGCTAATTATGAAGTAGATAGAAATGCATCAGTATCGGGAGAGGTAAAAGGGAACATTAATTTATTTAGACACCTTTTACCAGGAAATCAAAGCTTAAATGTAGATGCGTTTGAGTCTATAAATTTTAATGTCTTGAATACGGATGGTTTAGAGATTATAATTATGCAAGATGAAGATAGAGAATGGGAAAACCGATTGAGGTATACAATTCCTTTAAATTTAAAAGAAAAAGCATACACTATTGCCTTTGAAGATTTTGTGGATGCTAGCGGTCAATCTGTAGAAATTACAAATATTAAGACAGTTGTATTTTCATTAATTGGAGATTATACTAATTTTAAGTCTTATAATTTTTCTATAAGTTCATTGTATTTTGCTGCTAGTGGGGCGCTGTCCGCAGAACAATTTTATAATAATGAAAATCAGAAAATAGTAAATTACCCAAATCCATTTTCGAGTTCTACGACTATTGTATTGTTAGATCCATCTCAATTTATTAACATTCAGGTTTTTGATTTGTTAGGTAGAATTGTAGATGCACAAAAAATTAATATTACAAATGCTTCTTATAAAGCTAAGTACAATGCTCCGAGATTAAGCATGGGCATCTATAAATACCGTTTAATGAATGATCACAACAAGATTTATTCCGGGACTTTTATTATTAAATAATTTAATTTAACTTCATTGAATCTACAAGGCAAAAGTTTACTCTTTTGCCTTGTTTTTTTAATACTGGTATTCTTGGTATCCGCTATTTAAAATTCAAAGGAGCTTCAGTTAAATGAAAATAAGTATGAGTAAAAGAAACAATACGACATTACTATCCGTATCATTTTGTTAAATTTATTTATAGATGTTTATCTTAGAATTTAGTCTTATGTATATAGTAATTTTATTTTACTTCACCTTTAAAATTGAAAACGGCTTTTACCAATTCAACCCTAAAATTAGCATGTACTATTTGCATCAGTAGGCTATTTTATCTTTTGATAATATTGTTCATTTTTTTTTAAAATTGATAAAATAAATACATATTTACAGTATTTTTTTGACATTTTATATTTTAAAAAGCATGATAAGATTTCGTAAGTCGCTTTAAATTTATCATTAGTGCTATTTATTAATTTTGAATTAGATTTTTTATGAGTTTTGCTGTTTTATAACGTTGTCTAAAAAAGAATAAATGTGTTATTAAAATTTTAATGTTATAATCAACTTCAAAAAATGGAAAGTGTTGCCTGTTAAAAATTGGACGAGGAATTTATAAGAATTTCATAAAGATTGATAATAATAAGGTTTGTACAGAACACTTTCTTATTAAATAATTTAGATCTTGATCTTATTATTAAAAAAATAAGTTATTCTATTACTTTTGTGTTTTTAAATAAGGGGTCTTTTAAAAGAATCCATTTAAATCGCAGACCAAACTCGGTAAAAGTAAAACTAGCTGCATTTGCAGAAGCGACCGCAGAAGCAATATTACTTTGCAGTCCATAAATGTTTATAAGGCTTCTATCAGAAAATTTATATCCTAATTTAGCCTGAACTCTATAGGTGCTCTGCTTGTCACCACCTTCTATAAATTGAAAACCAGTTGCAGCAGTTAATCCATAAAATAATTCTTTATTTTTTGCGGCAGATTCATCTTTGATAAGATCAATAAATAGTTCTACAGCATTAAATTTATTTGGACTAAAATAAATAGTTGGTACTTGGTTCTTAAAAGAGATGTTTTGATAGTTAATACCTCCTTTTAGAGAAGGCTTTTCTAAAATTTTGTAATAAAGAGAAGTAAATAATAAATTTCTTGTATTGTCATCACTTTGAAACGTATAATAATACTGCGTAAAAAAACCTAAATTAAAGTTTGTATTTACACTATAATTTAATAATAAATTGTTTTGCACAATTTCTCTATCTAATAACTCAGCATTAAAATTTTGAATATCTCGTTTATAACCCAACTCTAAATTTTGCAGTGTAAAAGGTTTCATGTGAATTGAAATATCTGCTAATAATTGATTATACTTCTTTGTTTCTGAATCAGATGAAACAACACCTAAACTCCCTTTTAAGCTTAGGTTGTTTAATAATTGATAGGAGGCCCCCAATAATAAATTATTAGAAACAGCTTTTAAATTAGTCACATTATTTGAAGTTGTTCTGTAATGATAGTTCGCTAAAATTTTGAATTTAGTTGAAAAAGGAATTTCAGAATTAACACTGTAAACATTTGCTTCATTATTACCATTATCATAGGAATAAGAAATTTTTGTCTCTAGGAAAGGGGTGAAACTTAGATCTAATTCTTTGATAAAATTCATAGCATCTCTCTGATTTTCATAATAAATTAAGGTGTTTTCTGCACTCTTATATGCATTATTAAAATCACCAGAAGCTTTTAGAGTATTCGCTTTGCCCAAGTTACCATCAAAAGAAGCACTGTCTTTTTTTAAAATTAAATTATAATCTTCTAAACTTTTTTTAAAGTTATTTTTATAAATATTAAGCGTTGCTCTTAAGGCAAGCATCCAATTTTTTGGATTTTTATTATTGTCTAATAGCTTACTGATTGCTGTTTCTGCCAGAGCATACTTTTTGTTCCAAATTAAGGCTTGTATATAACGCTCTGTAGTTTGATTTTTGAATTTTTGAGAAGTAGTATTGTTTAAACTTTCGTTTGCTTTTTTACTGAAACTTAAAGCGGTTTTGTCATCACCATTTAAGTGATGCGCTAAAGAAATTCCATTTAAAGAAGTTAGTTTGTTTTCTGGGTTTTCTCCAATTAGCTCGTATGTCTTTATCGCTTTATCTATTCGTTTCGAAATTAGATATAGATTAGCAAGGTTCAATAATGTTTCTTTATCGTCTTTAAAAGAAGTGAAATTTTCTTTTAAGATTATTTCCGCCTCTTCATATTTTTGATTTGATACTTTTTCATTTGCTAGACCTAAACGCATGTATTTTTTAGAAACTAAAGCATTTTGATTCCCTGGTAAAACAGTCAATGCTTTATCAACATAAATTAGAGCATTGGTGAATTCTTTTAAATTAGATAATGAATTTGCATAGCCTAAGAGCGCAGAAAAGCTAGTGCTATTTTCTTTAATTAATTTTTCATAATATTTTTTTGCCTTCAAAAAATTTGTATTCCATAAAAGAGATTCCGCAAAGTTTAGTTTCACTTCAAAATCAGAAGGGTAATCTTGTAAAAGAAGTGTAAATAATTGAATTGCTTTTTCGGACTTTCCTAATAAACCAGTAGCTCGTCCATAACATAATCTTGCAGTCTTATTTTTAGGGTACGTCTTTAATACTTCTTTAAAAAAGAACTCCGCTTTTTTGTATTTACCAGTTTCTAAATAATTAAAACCTTCTTTCATTTCCTGTGAAATAATATTTAAACTAACAAAGAAAAAGAGACATAAAGAAAAATATTTTAAACGCATAGGAGGTTTTTTATAAAATTAAAGCTGAACAGTTGCTATTAATCTTAATTTGAAAGATAAACTTTTTTTAACTATAATTTACAGTAAAATACTTGTTTCTATATAATTTTTTGCTCAATAACTATGAATTTGAGGTCAGCAGATAATTTCATATATTAGAAGTCAATAAAAAAAGGCTGTTATAAATTTATTTATAAAATAGAACGTTCTCGATAATAGTGATTGATTAAAAACAATAGAAAACTGCTAGAGATAATTTTAATGTGATTGTAAGAATGTATTTTTTTTAAAACAGAAACCCAATATTCTTAAACAGAGACTCGAATAATAAATTAAGAAAATAGTTATTTATTAAAATATATAGAATGATTTCATATCTAAAATCACTAAAAATAAAACCGGAACAAATATTTATGCTGAGTGTACTTCTTGTAAATGGCGGTAACTATTTGTATAATTTAATTTTAGGAAGATATTTAGGACCAGAAAAATTTGCGGATGCTGCAATTCTAATTACTTTTTTACTAGTACTTTCTTTTGTTGCTATGACTTTTCAATTGGTTACTGCAAAATTTTCGGTATTGTTTGAGGATACTATTTTTTATAATTTTATATCTAAAATGTTTAAAAATGCGATAATTGTAGGTCTCACTTTAGGGGTAATTGTTGTGCTATTTTCAACACAACTGCAAACTTTTTTTAAAACATCAACTTCTACCATGTTTGTGGTTTTTGGTTTAGGCATTCCTTTCTATTTTTTAATGAGTGTAAATAGGGGAGTTTTTCAAGGAAAAAAAGAACTCATATCTCTTTCTATTACCTATCAAGGTGAGATGCTAACTCGTTTATTAATTACTTTTTTACTTTTTTGGATGTTAGAAATTGAATCTTCAATTTTAATTTCGATGGGGATTTTTTGTTCTTTTATAGTTGCTTTATTTCCTTTTAAATTAAAAAATTTTACTTTTTTTAAGTCAATTAATTTAGAAGCTCCAGAAAAGAGACTTGTACTTCGTTTCTTTAGAATTACTGCTTTTTATGAATTAACGCAGATTATAATTAATAACAGTGATATTTTGTTAGTAAAGCATTACTTTAATCAAGTTGATGCCGGGTTATATGCTTCGTTAGCTTTAATTGGTCGCGTTGTTTATTTCATTGCTTGGATGTTTGTAATGCTTTTATTACCAACTGTTATTGAATTAAAAAAAGATGGCAAATCTACAGTTCCAATTTTGTTGAAATATGTAAGTTATATTGCTGTAATTGCTTCCTTAATTATTATTTTTTGTTTTCTATTTCCTCAGCAAATTATTAACATTTTATTTGGTAGCGAATATGTTTCTATAGCGCCATTATTGTGGAAATATGCCTTAGCAACAGGTGTTTTTGCAGTTTCTAATATTTTTGCATACTATTATTTGTCAATAGGTACATACATCCCTGTGATTTTTTCAGGTTTATTTGGAATGGTACAAGTTCTTTGTATCGTTTTCTTTCATGACTCTTTAGAGCAAATTGTTCATGTACAGATTATAACAATGATTTTATTGATGATTATGCAATTAAGCTTTTTCTTTTTCTCGAACTTTACTAAAATGAAAACCAAAGAAACCTAAACCTTTTATCTATTTAACAGAAGGTAAAAGTATTTGGTCACACAAATAAAAATAATAGTTTTATAATTTATAAATTAGTATTTTAATTAAAAACAATAAGTATGAAACTAGCCATTGTAACTGCTTATCCTCCGAGTAAAGTAACTTTAAATGAGTATGCTTATCATTTGGTTAAAAGTTTTAGACAAAGTAAAAAAGTAACACAGTTAATTTTGTTAACCGATGTAACGCCTGATGATAAAGAGATCAATTTTACTGAAAATGGATGTGAGATTATCATAAAAGAATGTTGGAAGTTTAATGGTTATGCTAATATCTTAAATGTTACAAAGGCAATAAATCAAACAAAACCAGATGCAGTGCTGTTTAACTTGCAATTCATGAAATTTGGTGATAAAAAAGTCGCTGCAGCTTTAGGCCTCGCTTTACCATTGGTTTGTAAAATAAAAAAAATACCTACAATCGTTTTATTACATAATATTTTAGAACAAGTAGATTTAGAAAGTGCAGGTTTTACAGAGAATAAAATTGTTCAAAAAATTTATAATTTTATAGGTACATTATTAACAAAGCTAATTTTAAAAACAGATTTAGTTGCAGTTACTATGGATAATTATGTAACTACTTTAAAGGATAAATATAAAGTGGATCATGTTAAAATGATTCCTCACGGAACTTTTGACATACCATATAAACCATCACAAAAACTACCAAAAGGTCCTTTAAAAATTATGGCTTTCGGTAAATTTGGAACCTATAAGAAAGTAGAATCTATGATTAAAGCTGTAGAAATTGTAAGAAAACAAACAGGTTTAGATTTAGAAATTGTAATTGCAGGCACCGACAACCCAAATGTACCAGGGTATTTAGCAAATGCTAAAGAAACTTTTAAGCATGTTCCACAACTTAACTTTACGGGATATGTAAAAGAGGCTGAAGTAGCACCTTTGTTCAATGAAAGTGCTGTCGTTGTTTTTCCTTATACGTCTACAACAGGTAGCTCTGGGGTTTTACATCAAGCAGGTAGCTACGGCAGAGCAGTAGTAATGCCGAATTTAGGAGATTTAGCGAATTTAATAGTAGATGAAGGCTATAGAGGTGAGTTTTTTGAGCCAAATAGCACATCAAGTTTGGCCGAGGCAATTAAAGCAATTGTTTCTAATGATGACTATAGAATTGAATTAGGAGAAGCAAATTATAAAGCGGCAACAGCTTTTCCAATGGAAAGAATTACAGCTATTTATTTGAAAGAATTTCAAAATATTATAAAAATAAAAAAAACAGCTAAAAAAGAAAGTTTTTAAACTATCAATTATTTAGAAATAAATTTAAAAGATGGTTTTTTAACACCACTACTATTTAGAAACCCAAATTTCTTTTGAGGGTATACACGCCAAGGAATACTTCCAACCACGTCTTTGGGAACTTTATCATAATCGTATAAAGTCCAAGACATAAAAGGAATCGAATTTTTTGCTAATACTTTCTGCATTTCTTTATAATAATTTGCCTGTTTTTCTTCCGAACTTGCAAAAGGCCTCCAAATACCGCCATAAGAAGATATCCCAAACTCTTGCAAAATTATAGGTTTATTGTTTTTAATTTTTTCTTTTAGAGTTATATATTCTTCTTCAAAATCAGCTAGGTCTTCGTAATAATGAAAGGAAATCACATCTACTTCGTCTTGTAAAATAACTGCACTTTTTGCATCGGACCAGCCAATAGTAACTGGATGGCTTTTATCAATAGATTTTATTGTAATAATCATGTAATTTAACCAAGCAATTACATTTTCTTTTCCTCTAGAATCAAAATCTAAATTAGGTTCGTTTTTAACATCCCAAGCTAAAATTGCGTCATGATCTTTAAACTTTTCTACAATTTTCTCGGCATGCCTGTGGTTTAACGTCCAATCTAAAACATCATAATTTCCATAAAAATCAAATAAGGTAATAACAACCTTTAAACCAATATTTTTGGCTGTATCTAAAACTTTTTGAAGTTTTTCTAATTTATCAAATTTTATATTTGCTTTACCAAAATCAATATAGGGCACAAAAATTCTGATGGCGTTTAAACCGGATTTTTTAATGATTTTAAAATCATCTTTTATAATATTGATGTCAAAATTATCACCATACATATTCCAAGGTGTAGCTTGTGGATAATAGTTGATACCTTTAATGTCAATTGTAGATATGAATGTATTTTTAATATTGGGTTTAAATTTTTTTGAAGCTTCTTTTACCATGTGTCTAATGCGCCAAAAACCATCCTCTAGCAATAATATCGCTCTGTAATCAGATACTTCTGAAGATTCTAAAAGCAAGGTATCAGCTTTAAAAACCTTTTTGTATTGCAGAACATTTGTGTCTTTTAAAACGATGAATTGTCCATCCTCACTAAAAAACTCAATATCTAAAGTATGTCTTAAAGTAGTAGATTCATAAGATATTTTATTTAATTTATTATATTTTATAATGTTGTAAATGTTTTTTCTTGCGTTTTTTGTAAAATAATCTTCAATGCCGATTTTTGTGTTGGTTTTGTATGCAATTTGTTTGACGTACCAGGCATCTAAATAGTCGTTTTGAATCGTATTTATTTTTTCTTCCGTAATTTTTCTGCCTTCATTACCATCAAGTTTCCAAGTTATTTTCGGTAAATATTGTTCTATTTTTTTTACTTCTGTATGTAATATTGTACTTCTATCTGCACCTGTGTTTAAAAAGCTATACAAAGAGCTTACTAAAAACAATAGTAATGCTATAATTAAAACATAGGTTAACATTAAAGCTCCTCTAATAATCTGTCTGTTAGTCTTTACCATAGGTTTAAATTTTTAAACTCTTTTCTAATTCCTGCAGTGCTAACTATGATTTTGTACATGTTATTTTCAAAAATATTTGAATCTAAGTAAAAATCGGTGTAACCCTTTTTAGATTCTTTATACAGTTCTTTAATTAGAATATTGTTTTTATAGACAGATAGTTTAACAGAAAGTCCATCTGGTATTATTTGATTCATAAAACTTTTTAAGGGTCCTATTTTTATATTTCTATTCTTGTTTAAGAAGGCAACGTTGTAATCTTCGATTACTTTTTTGTACTTAATTTCTAAAACATCACTCTCTGAAATACCTATAAAAAAAGCTTTAATTTTCCATTTTTCTTCAAAATCTGGATGGACTATTTTTGCTTTTGCAATCCCGTTTATGGTAGTCCCTATAGTTTTTAAAATATTATTATTATTAGTTGTAATAAAAAATTCTATATAACTTCCATCACTTACAATATTATTGTTTCTGTCTTTTATAACCGAAGTATAAAATGTTGTTATTTGATTGCCATCGGCATAATCATGATTTATGCGCAC
>Ga0209712_10004483_pt1 | contig 11081 bp, 7 predicted proteins | sample ArcOceMetagenome_FD_187443 | JGI IMG/M metagenome (GOLD analysis project Ga0209712, IMG submission 187443) | Marine eukaryotic phytoplankton communities from Arctic Ocean - Arctic Ocean - Greenland ARC118M Metagenome (SPAdes) (version 2) | ecosystem: Environmental > Aquatic > Marine > Oceanic...
AGTTAAAAGATCAGAAAGATTTTGGATACATAGACGATGATGATTACGAATCGAGAAGAAATAGTATTCTTAACAGCCGCTACATGTAAAGATAAAACCAGATATCTTCCCAGTCTATAGCACGTCTGTATTACAAATTGTTGACAATTACAGTATGTGAAACAAAAAACTATGATACAAGAAGGTACAGCAGATTGAAGATTGTTCTCTTCGATCAACGACGATCGATCAGTTTCAAGTTTGAGATAAGACTAATTTCGCCCAAACCAAAATTTGACAGTCCTTTCACGATTCGCTTTTTTTTAAGACGAAGAGAGAGAAGAAAAAAGGAGAGATAAAAAAATTCAAGAGCCCAAGCGCAAAGCGCACCCCTCCTCCCTCTTCTGTGCTGTTCCATGTGTCGTGTGTCTGTCTCGACAAGAAGACAAACTTTAGGGCACTACGAGTACAATAAGAACTTCAAACTAATAGGGATCCACAATATCAATACGAAGCTTATGATTAAAACCGAGAGCGACGAAAGGACGTCGACGATGAAAGAACCGAAGATCTCGTCACAGAATCGAACAAATAAGTTCACTCTACTTCTCCTGACAGCATCTTTTTTGTACGCCGCAGTCGTACAAAGAAATCAATGGGAAACTAGCGCAGGGTCCTTCGTCTCCGCCAATGAACTACACTGGATGCACAAGTTGATATTTGATGTGGATAGAAGAGAGATAACCGGAAACAGTGAGGCAGAGTCCAATCTCCGTCGAAGCTTACGGCGCCAACCGCAATCGGACAATCAGCACTTTCTTGTTAATGACAGCGATAACAAGAATGATAACAGCAACACAGATCCAATTGATCCACACAATAAAATCTGCAGGAACTACCTCTTGAAATTCCTCCAAGGGTCGACAGATGCAAACGATGAGTGTCAGGGCCTAGAGAATGCATACACCGCTGCTGATTGTTCTGATGATATATCTTTCGTATCTGCTGTTTCTGTTTCTGTACCAGATGATCCCGCGAACAAGAATTCCACAGCTACAGACGATAACACCAACAGCAATACAGACGATACTCCAACAATTGATGATTTCTTTCAAGAATTTCAATGCTGCAAAGTAATTTCGCACTACTACTCTTCGCGTTGTCTTTATCATCATCAATACGCATCACTCTCGCTTTTGGGTGTCGTTGCTGTGCTTATTCTATGCAATCTAACAAAATCAGCCCTACACATAATGCAAATCAAATGGCTACCAGAAGCAGGGGGGTGCATTCTTGTCGGATCGGTCGTTGGTGCAATCCTAACCATGCAGTTACCTGACTATCAAATGAATCTAGGGACATTCAATCCGGACCTTTTCCTGTACATCCTACTTCCGCCAATTATCTTTCATGCATCACTCAGTATTGACAAAAAAAAGTTTCGATATTATATGTTTCCAATTATGATGTTTGCAGTGGTAGGAACGATCGTTTCGGCGGTTATAACTGGATTTGCAGTTCACTATCTAACCAAAGTTATTGGTTTTGTGACGACAACGATTCCATTGTTAGATTCCATGATATTTGGCGCACTCATATCCTCTATTGATCCCGTCGCAGTACTCAGCATCATGCATTCCATGGGTGTATCTGATACTGATATGCTCTATGTGTTAGTCTTTGGAGAATCTATTTTAAACGACGGAGTCAGTATCGCAATGTTTGATTCTCTTACCATGCATTTAGACGGAGGAAACCAGAATGGAACTTTGAACCAAGCGTTGATTTGGTCTTCTGCGCGTCATTTCTGGAGGGTCTCCTGGATGTCTATCGTGATTGGTCTTGCAACAGGTATCACATGCACAATGTACTTTTGGGCTCTTCGTGGAAGACACGGACCCGTGGCAGAAGTTGCGAGTTTCTTTTGTTTTGCCATGCTCGCTTACTATGTCAGCGATGGCGTTGGAGGTTCTGGCATTGTATCTATTATGGTAGCAGGTATTTTGATGGATGTCTATGTAAGAGGGACTCATCTAACCGAAGGAGATACTACTCGTGAATTCCAACAAGTTCCTTCTGGACCAGGATCAAGCCTCGTGTCTGACGAGGCTGTACACTCGCAGTCAGAAGAGCATGCCGGATATCCATTGCCATCTTCTTGCCTAATCCCATCTTACTCTGATCTTCGCGTGATGTTCTCCGGTGTAGGCCACATTTCCAATCGCGCCAAGATTCATGTGGGGTTTGTGGCTGATGTGTTGGCGAATCTTATGGAGACGTCCATTTTCGCGTATTTGGGTCTGTTTCTGTTCAGCAACAAGAAATGGGACGATGTACCATTGATTCTGGTAGGAGTTTTTAGCTGCGTCATTAGTAGGGTGATTATGATTGGCACAATAAGCATGATTGTTAATGTTGGTGGATGGTTCCAAGAATACTCTGGTAAATTTTGGAACTCTGACGATTCTAACCCGATTCATATAGACGAACAACAGCCTCGGTTGTACATTGACAGAAATATGCAGCTTGTGTTACTCTACTCTGGAATGAGAGGTGCTGTCTCCCTGGCACTTGCTGAAAACATACCTCTCTTTGATGCTGTTACAAAGCACGGTTCACAATTCAAGCCTGCTCTAAAGGCGATGACCAGCTCATCCATAATTTTCACAGTTTTCGTTTTTGGAGCATCAACATATTACACTCTGAAAAAACAAAGAAATGCGCAACAGGAAAACGATGAGCTTTATGGCGTTGGAAATGGACGTGGATTAATGACATCGTTGTTGCAAACACATTCGTTGGAGCTTAGAGAAGAAGATCTTGCAACGCCTCCATGGGTGGATCGGAATGTTCCGAATGTAGGGATCGACGATGACGGAAATTTGGAGTAATTCCATTCTGAATGAACCTGCACGTACTTGATATATTACATTTTTAAAATTTTCAATTATAAATTCCATATCTATGAATCACGTACTGTAGTACTGGTATACCTGTACCTTGAATAGTATTTTGCAAGAAGGCGTTTGATACGGCGCACACGTGGTACAGTGATGTACAGTAGGGATATTCGATATTTACATGAAGGAAAATGTGTTACTATGAAAGTAGGCATTACAAGTTGTTTGAGGATTGGATTGGTTTTGACCAGTCGCACGGCCATCATCATCAATCACAACACATTTTCAAAATTTCCTGGTCGTCGGTCGGTGGCTGGAATGAGCAGCAGATCAATCATTGACATTTTTGAACGACATTCACATTTATTGACTCATACTTGGCTGGGGGTGTGTACGGTACCCCCTTTTGTACCACACGGCACTGGAAAACGAACAACACATTTCCTGACCACCGGCGGAGGCTGGATTCAAACCCCACTCAAAACACAAAACAGGACATTGAACATTCTCAAAACTTTCATTGACGATCATCCGGATCTTGGAACAAAGCCAACACAAGCTTCCATCAAAACATGAATCAAATTATCCAATTTAACTACATGAATGGATTAGAAAATGGGCAACAGTCCCATCGCGCACAAGAAGTGATGATAATATCTTGCATCGTGAAAGCCGATGATACCTCCAAAGAATCCATCGAATTTTCATCCAAATTAGGGCTCCGACATAGGAAAATACTATCAGATCAATCAGTTACGGCATCATTATTCACAAGGTCCTTTGTCGAAAATAAAGTCACCTATATTCGCACTGTTTGCGATGACCTATCTGGAGATTCCAATTGTAATGTCACCATGAGTTATGGCAATGGAACTACCACTAATATCATGGTCAGATACGATGACAAATCTGGAGAACCCATTTTTGTTGGGAGTCTATTGATGCAAATCAAAATTACAGAGAATGGTATGACTAGTCTTGTTCTGCCCAAGGGTAAGTTGACAATGGGTGTGCATTAGTTGGATCTCAAACATCCTGTCCTCACCTGTCCAAATCAATCAGACAAACTATACCAGTTATTTCAATCATATGCAACCTGCCCTCCAGAAGTATACATTGCTCCAGCAAAGAGTGCCCTTTTATGGGAAATATCATCTGTCGACAGCTCTGACGAAGAAGTAAAGGAAAATACGACTACTATCCTCTTGAATGTCAACGACGAAGACGAAATCTATTCTGTCCAGGTAGACCCGACCGACACAGCTATCAAGGAATTTACAAAATCTGATAGTACTATAACTAAGAAATCAGCAGCAAGGACTGCTAGGATATCTGCTAGTGAAGACGAAGAAGAAGCTGCGCCTGTTCCTAAGGCGAAGAGAAAGGCTGACACCAAGGAACCAGAAGAAAAAGTATCCAAAAGAACAAAAGTCGCTGGACAGAAGCAAGCAGAGAAAGCAATTGTTGAGTCTACTGAAAAAGAGGCTCCAAAGAAGGGCCGTTCGAGGTCAAGAAGCGCTTCTATTGTTGAGGAAAAGGATGACAGTAATATCACACCCTCTACTAAGGCAGCAGCATCCAGAAAAAAACGCAAGGATTCAATCGCCGAGTCAATCGCTTCTGAAGGTACTCAAACTTCAAAGAAAATAAAGAAACAGTTCGATCTTGAAAGGTTGAAGAAGGCACAGGCAGAAGAAGAGGATATCGAATCGATGGATTCCGTAGAACTTGAAAGAAAGTCCAGTTCTAAAAAGAAGAATCCAAAGAAGATGACTATTACTAAAGAAACCGACGATGCAAAAGAAAAAGGCGATACTATCAAAACGCCAACGAAGGCGGCCACTATTAAAGCAACCGAAGGCGAAGAAGAAAAAAGTGATACTACCAAAAAGATAAACCAGCCTACGAAAAAAAACAAAGATCCAAATGCTCCTAAGCGCCCTCCGACGACCTATTTGTTGTTTTGCAAAGAGTATCGGCAAAAGGTTGTTCAGGAGAACCCAGGTAAAACAACGCAAGAGATTGGAATGATCTTAGGAGCCACGTACAAGAAACTTAAAACTGAAGCACGTGCTAAATATCAGAAGGATGCCGATAAATTGAAGCAACAATTCTTGAAAGATGTAGAAAATTACGAGAAGAATAAAGTTGAGGGCGGCAGCGATAGTGGAGACAAAAGCGATGAAGAAGAAGAGGCACCAGAGACGGTCAAGAGGAAGAAAAGAGCCAAGAAAGATCCTCTTGCCTCAGAGGAAATTCACGAGAAGAATGAAGTTGAGGGCGGCAGCGATAGCGGAGACAAAAGTGATGAAGAAGAAAAGGCACCAGAAACGGTCAAGAGGAAGAAAATAGCCAAGAAAGATCCTCTTGCCCCAAAGAAGGCGCTGTCTTCGTACATGTTCTTTTGCTCGTCAAAGAGACCAGAACTGAAAAAGGCACAACCAAAGTTGACGGTTCCTGAAATGGCAAAACTCATGGGAAAGATGTGGCAAGACGCAACTGATGCGACGAAGGTGCCTTTTGATGTAATGGCAAAGAAGGATAAAGAGCGTTACAAGTCTGAAATGGAAACCTTCAAGTCATCTTCCTGAGGATAGTGTATTTACAAGGGCTTCTATAAAATTATCTTTATTTGCAACATTTCAATTCAACTCGTCGGCAAAGAAGCAAAGAAGACGCTAAAGGAGCTCGTTTCAAAGTGTGGGTTTTGATGAGAAGATTGAGTACCGGTACGTAGTACACAACACAACGCCGACATGTCTCACAATAGGGTAAAGCTCTAGCTGTGGAATGGACTAAGCAAGCGCGGAAAGAAACGTCGCAAGGTTGATTATGTTGGTGACGACGGTCCCTTCGTGTACTTGACGATCCAACATGTTCATAGTATTTACCGGCTACTAAGGTGTGTACCAAATCGACCAACGATAACATGACAAAGTGAATATTCTGTAGCAGGCGATGTTCTTTATTTGGAAGGAAAAACTCTCTTCTGTCTTCATCATCTCGGTTGTTCTTGGTTTTAAGGTCGATTCATCAGTGCGAGGAGTAGCAAGAGTGCTCGAGGACCCTCCGTCAAATTCCTGGGCCTCCAAGCAAAACAATAGTAGGATTTAGTTGAATGTCGCCAGTACAGTGATGGCGGGTATAGACGAATTGACCTGGTACTATTGGTAAGGGAGAAAGAGCCAGATCATGGTGGATATCTCTAACTTTATCTCTCCGCCCTCCAATCGGCGAGCGCGAATTGATGTGACTGAGACAGTTTGATTTGTTGAGCTGCAGCTCATGGGGGGGGTCTCCCTGTGTTCAAATGGACGAGAGGCAATGGAGTGATGCTTGTTCTGCCGCAGCTGGTGGTGGGCATCTCTCTATCCCCCAATGGGCTTGATAGAAGGATGTGACTGGGAAAGTGATACTTGCTCTGCTGCAGCAACTGGTGGTAAACAATCAATCCTGGATTAGAGGCATTCACTTTGTTGCTCTTATTGGTTGTGCTCAACCTTTGCTGCAATTCCAGATCTGGAATGATATTTGATGAAGTTTATACTTCACTTCTTAGACTTTGTATTCATACCACGGACCTTGTTTTGATGGAAATTGGAAAGGAATATATTCCCGTTTTCGAGAACTGGCGATTGAATGAAAGGCATTAAAAGGAGACTTGGTTGGAATGAATAAGAAGCAGGTGTGGTCAGGAAGGATCAAGTAAACGACGGAGAAGAAGTTGGGATGAACCACCTCCCTCCAGTAGAATTCGAAGTCATCATGACTTTTAGATAGTACAAGGACATCTCTGTCTCTGGACCTGCAGAACTCTTCGGAATAGTAGGGTCAGTCGATCTACTTGAAAAGCATCAGCCTTTGGGAAAGTGAAACTCGAATTATCTTATCAACAAGCTGACAAAGCTCGCCATTTTAAGTTTTTGCAGCATCTCAGATACCTGAAATTGATTGTCATCGCGATTTGTTTTATCGCAATACTGCAGTACAATGTCTTTCCTGAAGCCATGACAGAATATGAAGACTGATAGTATCGAACAATAATGCGAGAATGTTATTGTTGTGCGTTCTAGGCTACACGTACGAGTAACCAGTAAAAAGAACCAATAATAAATTTTCGCACATGCGAGAAACTGCTGATTACAATAGAAAGTTGAAAGTGGGTCCTGTATCTTTTAAGTTTTTCTAGAAATTTAATTGCACACTACTACACGTATTCCTGTTACATCTAAGCACGCTCAAGGTATTCTGCCTTGGAAGTATCAACCTTGACTGATGATCCCTGCTCAATGAATCCAGGAACGGTGATAACAGCCCCAGATGCCAATGTAGCAGGCTTGGTGTGAGCACTCACAGTAGCTGACTTGAGATTGGGTGCAGTCTCAACAATCTCGTATACAAAAGTTCCCGGAACGACTAGCTCAATTACTTTTCCCTTAAAATAGACGAGTGAGCATTCCATACCCTCAACAATCCACTTGGCAACATCTTCTGCCAACTTAGCTTCAACCATGATCTCCTCAAAAGACACAGAGTCCATAAAGAAGAAATTTCCAGACTCATCAGAGTAAGTGTACTGAGCTCCAGTCTTCTCAATCATCGCAGTCTGGAACTTCTCTCCGCTGCGGTATGTGTTCTCAATGGTAGTACCACGCATGAGATTCTTAAATTTGATGGTGGTCTTTGCAGCTCCACGTGCCTGCTTCATGATACTAAAGTGCAATACCTTGAATGGTTCTCCGTCAAGTTCTATAGTCATACCATTCTTGATGTCAGAAGTATCAATTGCACCGTTGAGAGCAGAGTTTCTCTGAAGTGTGGAGGTGTGAAGGGCCGGCGCGAATGCAGAGGCAGTAGCGAAAAGAGTGGCGAAAAGTGCTGATCTGAACATCATGGTTGCTGTATTGAGGACTGTTGGAAAGTGGTCAATTCAGTGATGTCTGTTGTGCAGAATGGAGATTCATGTTTATTGGTTCCAGCAAACGCTCAGCGCTCGCGAGCCATCATGTTTTTCATTGAAAAAAGCAGTGCGTCAGCCCCAAGCTGACGTGGAAACTCTCAGAGCCAACGAGAAAAACAAGGTGTTCAAAAAACTGCAGCTTTACAGAGCTTAGTACGTTTTTGCCTTCGACCTTCGGTATCTACATCCATCACTTTAGTGTAGTAGTTGAGCAGTGCAGATTCCATCAGTGATCGTATCATCAACCGCAAAACAAAAAATATAAACGAGAGGATTATTATGAGACTCGTTTTGAATAAAGTCGTGTCCGTGGCACTTGGAATAGTGCTAACGTCAACTTCCCATGCATTCACACAACCGGCTTTCTCCCGCGGAACATTCCTTGCACGTCAACACGACCTCTCTGCTCCGTCCTCCCTGACTGAACTTGCTGCCAAAAAGAAAGCAGGCAAGGCGTTGGTTTCCGATATTGACTTTGATGCGTTTGACGATGACGAACCTATGAGCAAAAAAGATCTGATCAAGGCACAACAGGCCGCAGAAAAGGCTGCCAAGAAACAACAGGCGGAGGCAGCTGAAGTAGCAGCTCCTGGAAAGAAAGATAAAAACGCCAAAGCACTGAAGGCTATTGAAGAAATGGAGCGTATGGAGAGAGAAACTGCTGACCAGGATCAAAATCAAGATGCGGACGAATTTGGAATTCCAAAGGCAAAAATGAGCAAGAAGGAACAGAAAGAAGCTCTGAAGAAGGCTGAAAAAATGGCCAAGAAGCAAGCAGCTAAGGACGAGAAGAAGGCAGCTAAGAGAGCTGAACTCGAGGCAGAAGGTGATGTCGAAGATGTTCCTGATTTGGTTGGGGCTAATGGCGACGCTGTGGATGCTGAATCAGAAGTAAGTATTAACTTCTTGCTGTTATCACGTGCTTTCTTTCAATTTCTCATTACTAAACATTTCAAAAATTCCTTACAGGCTCCTAAGAAGAAGAGGATCACACTCGAGGAGCGCATTCGTAAAGAGCGTCCTCCTCCACGTGTTCGTGTTATGGAATCTGCTCAACCCAATTTTTCTTCTCTTCGACTTGAAAACATTGGAATTACATTTAGAGATCAAGAAGTTTTGAAGGATGTCACTTGGGGAGTGCAAACGGGTGATCGTATTGGGCTTGTAGGCTGTAATGGAGCGGGGAAAACGACGCAGCTCAGAATCATGTATGGGGAGATGGAACCCACCACTGGAGACGTTGTCAAGAGTAAAAAAGACTTGAGAGTAGCCATGCTCAGGCAGGAGTTTATTGATGAGTTGGTACCTGATAGAACATTGCTGGAGGAATTCATGAGTGTTTTTGTAGTGGAAAACAAGATCTTGGCTGATTTGCGCGAGGCCGAGACCCAACTTGAGCAAATGACTGGGGCTGACGCTGATGAAATGCAAGAGGTGCTTGACCGCATGCAAAAATTACAGGCAACTGCTGAGAGCAAGGATGTATATGCTCTTGAAAGCAAGGCAAAGAAAACCATGAACTTGATGGGATTTGAAGACGAGGAAGAAGATTATCTTGTTGCAATGTTTTCTGGAGGATGGAAGATGAGAATCGGTCTTGGAAAAGTGCTGTTGCAAGATCCCAATATCTTGCTCTTGGATGAACCTACAAACCATCTTGACTTGGAGAGTGTTGAATGGCTTGAAGATTTCCTTCGCCAGCAGAACATTCCGATGATATGTGTCAGTCACGATCGTGAATTTTTGGATAGAGTTTGTAACAAGATTGTTGATGCAGAGGGAGGTATATGTACTGAATATGATGGAAATTATTCTAGGTTTCTTGAATTGAAAAAGAGTAAGTATCTTGACTTCTTCGCAACGCCGAACCTTTCCTTAAAGTCGATAGTTCCTAACCGCCCCCTTTCGCAGGTCGTATGGATGCTTGGAATGCAGCATACAACGCTCAGGAGAAGAGGATTAATGAGGATAGAAAATGGATTAGTAAGTTCAAACTCAAGCAGCCTACAGCCACAAAACAACGTGCTGCTCAGGTGGAGAAATTGATCAAGAGTGTTGACTACGTCCAGAAGCCTCCTTTCATTGGGAAACCATTTAAATTCCGCTTCCCTGATGCACCCCGTCTGAGTCCCGAGGTAGCGAACATTAAGGGACTTTCGCATTCATATGGAGATGGAGTCAACAGATTATTCGAAGATTCTGATCTCTTTCTTGAGAAGGGTGATCGCATTGCTGTCTTAGGTCCAAATGGTTCGGGAAAGTCGACGCTCTTGCGCCTACTTACCGGGAAAGAGGAGCCAGACGAAGGAAGTGCTGCAATTGTCGGCCAGAATATTATCATGAAATACTTTGAGCAGAATCAAGCAGATGCGTTGGACTTGAAGAAAACTGTGATGGATACTGTGCAAGGAAGTAGCAACGGACAATCATACAATGAGCTACGTGCTCTTCTTGGGCAATTTCTTTTCAAGGGTGATGCAGTGGAGAAAAAAGTAGAGAATCTCAGTGGAGGAGAAAAGGCAAGGCTTTCTTTGTGTTGCATGATGCTTGAGCCCGCAAATCTTTTGATTCTTGACGAGCCGACAAATCACTTGGATATTCCTGCAAAGGAAATGCTGGAGGAAGCTCTCCAACATTTTGATGGATGTATCGTCGTGGTTTCGCACGATCGTTACTTTATCAGTCGCGTTGCCACTACCATTGTTGCAGTAGAAGAAAAGAAGCTTACCAAATATCAAGGAGACTACAAATTCTACACGGATAAGAGTAAATATTTGAAGAAAAAGCTCGAAGAGCGTGCTGTTAAGGGAGTTGATAGAATAGGTTCTGCCCCTGTCGTTGATATTGAGGCTTTGATGGTAGACAAGAAAAAGAAGAGCTTTGGAGGAGCCAAGAATGCGAACCAAGTTACTCGTCCAAACAAGGGTATCAAGAATGCCAAGAGAAATGGTTCCACGTAAATTATATAATTTTACACATTTTATTAGTCATTTCCGAGCTGTCTCCACTCAAATTTTCCAACCATGAAACATGGCCTGAGTTGGCAGACTGCTTCCTTGCTGCATCTGATTGGTTCGGAAGGGGAGAGATAGGTAAGATTGCTAACACTAAATAAACTAGTAGTAATGTGCCGTAAAGTGAAGGTGTTAAGTATATTAACCCTGACCTGGACGGGATAGGGGTTAGACCCATATTTGGGTCTATCCTCGTCCATGTTTTGCCCGGGTGGGATGGTGGGTTTT